>Ga0207813_100064_pt1 | contig 95559 bp, 92 predicted proteins | sample A23E3SouthBayCA_2_FD_187730 | JGI IMG/M metagenome (GOLD analysis project Ga0207813, IMG submission 187730) | Aerobic enrichment media microbial communities from Eden Landing Ponds, California, USA - A23 E3 (4) (SPAdes) | ecosystem: Environmental > Aquatic > Marine > Unclassified | place...
AGGTGGACCGTCGACGCGAACTTCGTCAGGAAGACGGCCTCCTCGCAGGCGGCGTCGCCGCCGCCGACGACGACGATCTCCTCGTCGCGGAAGAAGGCGCCGTCACAGGTGGCACACGTCGACAGCCCGTAGCCCATGAGTTCGTCCTCGCCCGGGATGCCGAGAGTGCGGGCGCTCGCCCCCGAGGCGGCGATGACGGCGTCGGCCGTGTACGTCTCGCCGCTCGACAGCGTGACGCGGAAGGTGTGACCCGGCCCGGGGTCGTCGATCACGTCGGCCGACTCGATCACGCCGTTCTCGATTTCGGCGCCGAACTTCCGCGCCTGCTCTTTCATGTTGCTGACCAGTTCCGGGCCACTGATTCCCTCCGGGAAGCCCGGGAAGTTGTCGACCTCCGTCGTCAGCGTCAACTGTCCGCCGGGTTCGTCGCCCTCGAACACCAGCGGATCGTTGTTCGACCGGCCGGCGTAGATGGCGGCCGTGAGTCCCGCGATGCCGCTTCCGGCGACGATGAGACGCCGGTGTTCGGCGTCGTCGCGCTCGCTCATACACATCGTTGGTCGGTGGGACCCATTTACCTTGCGCTGTCGGGTGCGTGGGCGCGAAACCGCTACCGTCGGCGGTTTCTTGTCGCCGCCGCTCCCACCCGCATCTATGCCCGCCGACCTTCAGGAGAAGACCGACCGCTACGAGCGGATGCTCGCCGACGCGCTCGGCGAGGCCGAGACACGCCCGCCGGCCGACACCCCGTTGGGCACCGCCGCCGCGGAGTGCCGCGAGATGGCCGCCTCCTATCTCGACGATGGCCGTCACTTCCGTGCGGCCGACGACCCCGTGAACGCCCTCGCTGCCTACTCCTACGGCTACGGATGGCTCGATGCCGGCGTGCGGATGGGCCTCTTTGCCGTTCCCGAAGAGACGGAGCTGTTCACCGTCTGATCCTCCCGTCGGCGTCGCCCGCTCAGTACCGGTAGGTCGTTCCGTCGGCACCGTCCTCGACGGTGACGCCGAGCGCCTCCAAGTCGTCCCGGAGTTCGTCCGCCCGCTCGTAGTTGCCGGCCTCGCGCTCGGCCGCGCGCACGTCGAGGACGAGTTCGATCAGGTCGTCGGCGAGACGGGCGTCGCCTTCGGTTCCGCCGCCGAAGTCGAGGCCGAGCACCCCACCGCCCAGTTCCTCGAACGCCTCGACCGCCCGCCGCAGTCCGACGTAGTCGTACGTCTCCCGTCCGTCGACGTGACGGTTGACCGCCGTTGCGAGTTCGAGCAGCGCGGCCGTCGCCTCGCGGACGCCGAAGTCGTCGTTCATCGCCGTGGCGAACTCCGTGCGCGTCTCCGCGACGGCCGTCCGCAGTGTCTCGTCTTCGACGTTGGTGCGGGCGTCGACGCCGTCACAGGCGTCGACCGCCGTCTTGTAGGCGCGTTCGAGGCGCTCCCAGCGCTCTTCGGCCTCGGCCATCGACGCCTCACTGAACGTCTGTTCCGACCCGTAGTTGGTCGAGCAGTAGAACGTCCGGATGACGTTGGGGCCGAACTCTGCCAGTGCGTCGGCGACGTAGAAGTAGTTGCCGAGGCTGGAACTCATCTTCTCGCCCGCCGTTTCGAGCAGGCCGGTGTGGAGCCAGTACCGGGCGAACTGCTCGCCCGTCGCCGCCTCGCTCTGGGCGATTTCGTTCTCGTGATGGGGGAAGACGAGGTCGTGGCCACCGACGTGGATGTCGATGGTGTCGTCGAGGTGGGCCGTGCTCATCGCCGAGCACTCGATGTGCCACCCTGGCCGACCTTCGCCCCAAGGAGAGTCCCACGTCTCGCCCGTCGGGGGGTGGTCGCCGAGCGGTCGGTCGTCCTTGCGGTGTTCGGCCACGTCACTCGGCGAGACACCGCCGGCCTTCCAGAGCGCGAAGTCGGCGGGGTGGTGCTTCTCCGAGCGCTCGTCGGGGTCGCCTTGGGACTCCATCTCGCCGAGGTTCTGATTCGACAGTTTGCCGTAGTCCTCGAAGGCGGTCACGTCGAAGTAGACCGACCCGTTGGCCTCGTAGGCGTAGCCGCGGTCGATCAGCGTCTCCACGAGGTCGACGATCTCGGGCACGTGCTCCGAGACCCGCGGATACACCGTCGCCCGCTTCAGATTCAGGCCGCGCATATCCTCGATGACCGAGGCGATGAACCCCTCGGCGACGTCGAGTTCCGACCCACCGAGATCGTCCTCCCCGACACGGGCAACGATCTTCTCGTTCACGTCGGTGAAGTTCTCCACGTGGCGCACCTCGTAGCCCAGATGCGAGAGCCACCGGTGCATCACGTCGGCGTGGGTCCACACCCTCGCGTGGCCGAGGTGTGCATCGTCCGAGACCGTCAGCCCACAGACGTACAACAGGACTTCCTCGCCCGCTGGCTCGAACTCCTCGCGGTCGCCGGTCAGCGTGTTGGTCACGGACAGCGTCATTAGCGGGGGTTCCGGGCCGAGATATTAATATTTGAAGAAACGCTCACGGCGCCGCCTGCCGCCGCACGACTGCGACCACTAGCACAGAGTCCCCCCGGAGTCGAGGTGTTGCGCCCCGATTCGTCGGCCTCGGCGTCCAGTCTCCGCCGACGCGCCACCTCCGCGACGCCCCACCCAGCGTTTTAGGCCCCCGTTACGAAGGAGGGGACACATGTCCACCGAGTTCGACCTCAGCGAACCGGAACTGACCGCCGAGGACCTCCTCGTCCTCGACGACGAGCGGTTCGTCCCCGAGACGGTCGCTATCGTCACGGGCGCGGCGTCGGGCATCGGCCGGGCGACGGCCGTCGCCCTCGCGGCGAACGGGCTGACCGTCGTCGGCGCCGACGTCGACGCGGAGGGACTCGACGGCACCGCCGAACTCGCCGTCGACGTCGGCGCCACGGGCGAGGTGCTGCCGGTGCCCACTGACCTCACCGACGACGACGCCGTCGCGGCGATGGTCGACGCCGCGGCCGAGCGGGGCGACCTCCGCTACGTCGCCAACGTCGCGGGGATGCAACATATCGCCGCCATCCCCGAGTTCCCGATGGAGAAATACGACCAACTGCTCGACGTGATGCTCCGAGCGCCGTTCCTGACCGCGAAACTCGCGATGCCACACATTCGGGCGGGGGACGGGGGCGGCGCCATCGGTAACATGTCCTCGGTCCACGGCCGCTACGCCACGCAGGACAAGGCCGCGTACATCACGGCCAAACACGGGCTGAACGGGCTGACCCGCGCCATCGCCGCGGAGGGCGAGGGGACCCTGCGGGCCTTCTCGGTCAGCGTCGGCTACGTCCTGACGCCGCTGATGGTGAACCAGATCGAGGACACGGCCGAGGAGCGAGGCATCGCCAAACAGGAGGTCGTCGAGGACGTCATGCTGGGCCAAGCGCGGACGACGGAGATGATGACGCCCGCGGAGGTGGCGAACCTCTTCGTGTTCGGGTTCTCGACGCACGCCCGCCACCTCAACGGCGGCGACATGCTCCACGACGGCGGCTACACGACGACCTACGAGTAGGGAGCAGGCGGCTGGCGCGAATCAAAGTCCGTATATTGGGGTCGGCGTCTAGATGACGTACAACATGACTACCGTGAGCGTCATCGGGTGTGGCCACATGGGCGGAGCCTTGGTGAAGGGGCTCTCCCGGGCCGACACCCACAGGGTGACCGCGTGTGATCTGGACACGGACGCCCTCGAAGCCATCGAGCCGTACTGTGCGGAGACGACGTCGGACGTCGCGGCGGCGACGGCCGACGCGGACGTGGTGTTCGTTGCCGTGAAACCGGACGTGGTGGGCGCCGTTCTCGACGATCTCGATCTCTCTGCGGACCAGACGCTCGTCACCATCGCCGCCGGCGTCCCGCGGTCGTTCGTCGCCGAACACACCGACGCGACGGTCGTCCGCCTCATGCCCAACCTCGCCGCCGAGACGGGCACGATGGCCGCGGCGGTGAGTTGGGACACCCCCGATGCGGACGTCAGCGCGGTCCTCGATGCGCTCGGCGAGTTCGTGGTGATCGACGAGGACCTGATGGACGTGGCGACGGCGCTCAACGGGAGCGGCCCGGCCTTCGTCTACTATCTCGTCAAGTCGATGCAGGAGGGTGCGGTCGCCGAGGGAATGGCTCCCGCGGACGCCCGGACGCTCGCCGCTCAGACGTTCAAGGGTGCCGCCGAGACGGTCCTCCGGTCGGAGGAGTCCCTCGACGACCTGATCGACGCCGTCGCGACCGAGGGGGGCACGACCATCGAGGGCATGGAAGTGCTGTGGGACAGCGACGCCGACGCCGCCGTCGGCGACGCCGTACACGCGGCGGCCGACCGCTCCCGTGAACTGTCCAGCGGGTTCGACGATGAATGAGGTCGTCGAGTCGGCGGCCGTCGAACGGGCACGAGGGCTCGCGGCCGACGCCACGCGCGTCGTCGTCAAGGCCGGGACGAACTCCCTGACCGACGACGAGTCGAACGTCGACGACGAGAAACTCGACAAACTCGTCGACGACATCGAGGATCTGCGCTCCCGCGGAAAGGAGGTTATCCTCGTCTCCTCGGGCGCTATCGGCGCCGGCATGGGGCGGATCGACTATCCGTCCGAGACGGTCGAGGAGTCACAGGCGCTCTCAACGGTCGGCCAGAGCCACCTGATGCGGCGGTACACGGAGAGCTTCGAGCGCTACGGCCAGACGGTCGCTCAGATCCTCTTGACGGATCACGACCTAGAGGATCCCGAGCGGTTCACCAACTTCCGAAACTCCATCGAGACGCTCCTCGATTGGGGTGTCGTCCCGATCATCAACGAGAACGACGCCGTCGCGACCGAGGAGATCCGGATCGGCGACAACGACATGCTCGCATCTTCGGTCGCGGTCGGCGTTGACGTGGACCTGCTGGTGACACTCACCGACGTCGACGGCGTCTACACCGGGAATCCGAAGGCCGACGCCGACGCAGAGCGGATCGAAGCCGTCGGGCGTAACTACGCCGAGGTGCAGGAACTCATCGCTGGCGGGTCGAGCGACGGGATCGGGTTCGGCGGCATCCAGACGAAAGTCCAAGGCGCACGCAAGGTGAGCGAACACGGCGCGCCCGCCATCATCGCCGGCTCGGCCGAGCCGGACGTGCTCGAACGAATCGCTACTGGGAAATCCGTGGGGACGATATTCGTCCCCGTGAACGGAGTCATCGATGACTGAGCAAGCCAAATCCACCGAGCAGAAGGTTACCGAGGCACAGGCCGCCGCGCTCGAACTGGCAAACGTCGACGACGACGTGCGGAGCGATACCCTCCGGGCGGTCGCCGACGCCATCGACGCGAACCACGAGCGCATCCTCGACGCCAACGCGAAGGACGTACAGGCGGCCGAGGAACTGCTCGAAGCCGGCGAGTACAGCCAAGCGCTGGTCGACCGTCTCGACCTCTCGCCGTCGAAACTCGACGACATCGCCGAGATGGTTCGGAGCGTCGCCGCTCAGGAGGACCCCTTGGGTCGGACGTTGGCCTCCCGCCGGCTGGACGAGGACCTCGAACTCTACAAGGTGGGCGTCCCCATCGGGGTCATCGGTACCGTCTTCGAATCCCGGCCGGACGCGCTCGTCCAAATCGCCGCGCTCAGCCTCAAATCCGGCAACGCCGTCATCCTGAAGGGCGGGAGCGAGGCGAGTCACTCCAATCGCGTGCTGTACGAGATCATCGCGGAGGCGACGGCCGACCTGCCCGACGGCTGGGCACAGCTCATCGAGGCCCGAGAGGACGTGACGACGCTTCTCGGGATGGACGACGCCGTCGACCTGCTCATGCCCCGTGGAAGCTCCGAGTTCGTCAGCTACATCCAAGACAACTCGAGTATCCCCGTTCTCGGCCACACCGAGGGCGTGTGTCACGTCTTCGTCGACCGTGCGGCCGACCTCGAGATGGCCGAGGACGTCGCCTTCGACGCCAAAGTGCAGTATCCCGCGGTGTGCAACGCCGTCGAGACGCTCGTGGTCCACGAGGCCGTCGCCGACGAGTTCCTGCCCGGCATGGTCGAGCGCTACCGCGAGGCGGGGGTCACGCTCCGTGGCGACGCCCGGACCCGCGAGGTGGTCGATATCGACCCCGCGACCGACGAGGACTGGTCGACCGAGTACGGCGACCTCGAACTCTCGATCACGGTCGTCGACTCTCTCGCGGCCGCCGTCGACCACGTCAACGCCCACGGCTCGAAGCACACGGAGTCCATCGTGACCACGGACGCCGACCGCGCGGGCACCTTCATGCGGAGCGTCGACGCCGCCAGCGTCTTCCACAACGCCTCGACGCGCTTCGCGGACGGCTACCGCTTCGGCCTCGGCGCCGAGGTGGGCATCAGCACGGGGAAGATCCACGCCCGCGGCCCCGTCGGCCTCGAAGGCCTCACCACCTACAAGTACCACCTCGAAGGCGACGGGCAACTCGTCGCCACCTACAGCGGCGAGGGCGCGAAGCCCTACCTCCACGAGGAGTTCGACGGCGAGTGGCGTCCCGGTCGGCTCTCGGACGCCGACGCCGCGGAGTGACGGCGACGGACGGCGCGTCTCAAGGGAGCAGGTCGTCGAGCGCGTCCGCGATCCGATCCCGCCACAGCGAGGCGACGACGGCGAGGGCGGTGACGACGCCGAACAGGATGGCGGCCCGACGGAGTTCGCCCGCCGCCACGAGGCCACCGAGGACGTTGGCGAGGAAGAACGCGGGTGCTCGGCCGACCACCGCGACGACGACGAGTTTGCGGAGAGGAATCTTGGTCAACCCGCCGACGAAACAGAGCGCATCGTCCGGGAGTCCAGGGATCAAAAAGAGGACGAACAGGGCAGGGAGGCCACGCCGTTCGACCAGCCCGTCGAACCGCTCCAGAACCGGCGCGTGGACGACTCGTTCGACGTACGCACGGCCGAACCGGCGCGACAGCCAGAAGGCGATTGCACTGCCCAGACCGATGCCGACGACGTTGAACAGCGTGCCCCACCACGGGCCGAAGAGGTAGCCGGCGACGACCGCAAGCACCTGCCCGGGGATCGGCGCCAGAACGACTTGGAGGACTTGGAGGAGGATTAGGACGATGGGCGCCAGCGCACCGAACCCACGGACGAACGCCCGGAGTGTCGCGGCGTCGGTCACGATCCACAGGCGGTCGCGAACCAGAACGGTCACCGTCGCGAGCGCGAGGCCGCCGACGAGGAGGGACGCGAGCGTGCGCCGACGCGCCTGCTTCGAGGCGAAGAGTCTCACGAGCCCCCCGCTGTCGGCCGGTGCTCTTCCCCCCACGTCTCTCCGACGGCACCGGCTGGCCGCCGCTCCGACCCGCTCACTCCGCCCCGGCCACGTCGTTCACCGGATTCCGGGGTGTGGCGCCCTGCAAGATGTCTCGCAGGTCTTCGGTGACCGTCCGGCGCATGGTCGCCATCGACTCCTCGGAGTACCAAGCGACGTGTGGCGTGTAGACGACCGAGTCGTGCTCGATGGGCGGGATTCGATCCGGCGGCTCCTCGGGCAACACGTCGAGACCGGCGCCAGCGATCTCCCCGTCCTCCACCGCCTCGCCGAGGGCGTCGATATCGACCAGCGGTCCCCGGGCGGTGTTGATCAGGATCGCGTCCTCGCGCATCCGCTCGAAGGCCGCCGCGTCGATGAGGTGGTGGGTCTCCTCGGTGAGCGGCGCGTGGACCGACACGTACTTCGAGCGCTCCAGAAGGGTGTCGAGGTCGACCTTCTCGGCGTCCGCGGCCTCGACCGCCGCGGCGTCGACGTAGGGGTCGTAGACGAGGACGTCGAGGTCGAAGCCGGCGACGAGTTCTCGCAGACGCTGTGGGAGTTTGCCGAAGCCGACGAGGCCGAGCGTCGACCCGGTGAGGCGGTGAATTGGTTTGCCGCCGGTCCAGTCCCACTCCCCACCCTTGATCGCCCGGTCGTAGCTGGGAACCTTGCGGATGCAGGCGAGCAGGAGTGCGAGCGCGTGAGTTGGCACCTCCTCGATACAGTAGTCGGGCACGTTCACCACCGGGACGCCGTGCTCGGTGGCGGCGTCGAGGTCGACGGAGTCGACACCGATACCGTACCGGCCGACGGCTTGGAGATCGAGCGCCTCGAACACCGCCTCGGTGATCTCTGCGTACTGCACGAGGAGTGCGTCAGCGTCCTCGGCGGCCTCGATCACCGCCTCGGGACTCCGGGCGTACTCGCCCCGAAGCTCCACGTCGGCGCCCTCGAGGGCCGTTCGCTCTATCGACAGGTCGGGGAAGTCGTAGTCGGTGACGACGATCCGGTAGGTCATCGTTCGGCGTGGGTCGCGGAATCCACATAAACGTCCCGCCGGGGGCCCGTCTAGGGCGTCGCACCCGCCGACTCGCGACAGCGGTCACCCCTCGTTGAACTCGTCGATGAGGCGGGAACGCTCGGCCGTGGTGAACTGCTCCCACCAGACGGCGGCCTCGTGTTCGCGCGCCGTGTCGGGGTCGGTCGCGTTCACGCCGTGGTTGATCGCCCGCTTCGAGTGTTTGACCGCACTCCGCCCCGTGTGCTGGATCGACTCGACGATATCGTCGACGGCGTCGTCGAGGTCCGACCGGGGGACGACCCGATTGAGGAAGCCGGCGTCCCGGGCCGCCGCGGCGTCGATCAAGTCCGCCGTGTAGACGAGTTCCTTCAGTTTGGCCTCGCCGATCAACTGTGCGAGGCGGTAGGTCGATCCGCCGCTCGGCACCATCCCGAGGTCGGTCGTCGGAACGCCGAACTCGGCGTCGTCGACGGCGATCCGCAGGTCACAGAAGGCCGCGAGGATGAGACCCCCACCGACACAGTAGCCGTTGATCTTGGCGATGGTCGGTGGGTGGAGGTTGTACAGCGCCCGATAGACGTCCTCGTAGAGGAAGCGCTGTCGGTCCTTCTGTCGCGGGTCGTGGTCGGCGGCGCTGCCCGCGTACTCCTCGATGTCGGCACCGGCACAGAAGGCGTCGGTCCCTTCGCCGGTGACGACCACGACGTCGATGTCGCGGTCGAGTTGGATCTCGGCGAACGCACGTGCCAGATCCAGTGATACCTCGGTGCTCAGGGCGTTGTACGTCTCCGGGCGGTGGAACGTGACCGTCGCGACACCGTCGTCGACGGTCACGGAGATGCTCTCGTAGGCGCCGTACATAGTGTGACGAACTCCCAAACCGGGCTTAAATCCCGGGGACCGCGAACGGCGAACGGACCACCGCACCCCACGTCGCCCTCATACAGATTACTGTAACTGGTTGCCGGTAGTTCGCCGGACCGTCTCGGCGAGCCACCGGTAATGACTTACAATAACCCGTCTCACTCGTCGGTCGTATCGATCCCGAGGACCGCGTTCAGGCCACAGAAGCAGGTCACGGCGTTGAAGCCGAAGCCGAGCGCCCCCGCCGCGGCGAGGACCCCGGTGGTTCGCTTGCCTCCTCTGAGGGCGCCGATGGCGACGACGGTGAGCACCGCCGCGAAAAGCGCCCGCACGAGTCTGTCGCGACCACCCACGTTCTTCTCGGTACGCATAGTCGACGGTGGGGGTCGAACGTCAATGAACGTTTGGCCCCACACCCACTGTCACCTACTCGGGGGGTGACCAGACACGGCAAACTCTGACACACAGCGACCGCGTCGTGACTCTCAGCGGAACGTCCACGCCGATCCACAACGGGCATCGGGCGCTCTTGTACCACGCGTTCCGGACGGGAATCAGGCTGGGCCGTCGTCGCGTTCGGCGCCGGCCGCGGCGATCAGGTCGGCCGCCGTTTCGACCGCGTCGACCGCGCTCTCTCCGAGGACGTAGGTGATCGGTTCGATGCCGAACGCGCCCTCGTGGTAGAGAACGCGGGGAACGCCCGCCGCGAACAGGTCGTCCAGTCGGGCGCGGCGGTCCTCGTACGCGGCGTCGAACGCGACGGCCTCGACCGAGTCGGGCACGGCCGCGAGGAGGGCATCGCTCGTCGCTAAGTTGATCGCGCCCCGGATCGCCGGGTCGGCGGCCGTGGCGGCGAGTAGGGTCGTCGCCACGTGCTTGGAGGCGCCAAACTCCGGGTTCGCGGGGACGTTGACCCCGCCACGCATCGCGTGGAGGCGCCCGGGGACGGCCGCGACGTCGGTCTCGTCGGTTGCCGCTGGAAGCGCCATCGTCACGTTCGTCCCGACGTTCGGTACGTGTGCGGCCGCCTCGGGCGTGTTGGCAAAGCGCCTGACCGCTCGGCGCACGTTCGAGAGGGTCTCTCGTTCGGCTTGGACCGCCCGGTCGCGTCCGCGGACACAGAGATCACACCCCATCCCCGCCAGCGCGGGCATCTCCTCCTCGTGGATCGCACAGATCGGTCCCCGATCCTCGAACTCGCGGACCAGTTCCATGAGCTCCGCCAGCGCCTCGTAGTCGTCCATCCGCCCCGTCTCGAAGCCGTCGGCGATCCGCTCGACCGTCGCCCGCATCCGCGGGTGGTCGACAAACCGCTCCTCGCCGCTCGACTCGCCGGCGAGATACTGACTCACGGCCGCCTGCGAGACGCCGAGGCGGTCGGCGATCTCGCGCTGTGCGAACCCACGATCCGCGAGTTCGGCCGCGAGCATCGACCGCACCGTCGGCAGAAAGCGCTCGACGACGATCTCGCTCGGCAACTGCACCGTCACGGTTCCACCGTCCGTGCGCGTGCCATGTCCACACCCTCGTAGTCGCTCGGTTTATATGCTGGTGACCGACGTCGCCCGGAATCCTTAGGGGGAGACGGACCCGATTCGAAGTATGCGCCTGTTCCGGTCCAGTGAACTCCTCGGCATCGCCCGCGAGACGCTGGATTTCGTCCGCGAAGCCAGCGAGGAGAGCCACCCCGACGAGTACATGGGGTTTCTCCGCGCCGAGGACGCCCGGAAACTCGGCCTCGACCGGTCGGGACAGGTCATCACCGACGTGTTGGTCATTCCCGGCACCACCTCGAACCCGGTCAGCGCGACGGTGAAGACGAGCATGAAGCCGAACGACGTGCAGTCGGTGGGTTCGGTCCACTCACACCCGAACGGCGCTCTCCGACCGAGTTCGGCCGACCTGTCCACCTTCGGCCAAGGCGATGTCCACATCATCGTCGGGGCGCCGTACGGCCCCGACGACTGGCGTGCCTTCGACAACCGAGGCGAACCGACCACGCTCGACGTACTCGACGTCGAACTTCCCGAGGAGCGCTTTTTCGACTTCACACAGGAGGATATCGACGCCGAACTGGTCGACGAAGGGCGACGGCGGGGCGTGGTCGATCCCGACCCCTACGACGACGGCGACGGTGGCGGCCTGCTGTCGTGGCTCCGCTAATTCCGGCCCCTCAAACGGCGACACCCCCAAGCGGGTCCAGCGCCAAGGTATCGCCACTCCGATGCCGATCACAGTGCTCGACTCCTATGTCGAGTCGACCGAGCGAATCCAGCCGAATCAGGCAAACAACTACGGAAACACACACGGCGGGGAGGTGGTTCGGCTGATGGACGAACTGGCTGCCATCGCGGCGATGACCGTCGCGGGTGAAACCTGCGTCACGGCCCACATCGGGAGCGTCGACTTCCGAACCCCGATTCCGGTCGGCCACGTCGCGGTCCTGTCCGCGTACGTCTACGAAACCGGCAGCAGCAGTCTCGAAGTCCGGGTCGACGTGGAGAGTCGCGACCCACGCGAGGAGGAGACCACACAGACCACGTCGGCGTGTTTCACCATGGTCGCCGTCGACGAGGACGGCGATCCGGTCGACGTGCCGGCGGTCGTCCCGCAAACTGATCGCGGCGAACGGTTGGTCGACGCCGCCCCTTGCTGAGTCGATCCGACGGCGCGTTCGACTCGTCCCTCGAGCCAGTGACCGACACCGAGGCTCCGTGCCGGGGTGGAGAGCGCGGGGCGACAGGATTTATCGGTGCCGTGGCGGACGTTCTTGTATGACTGGACAGACGCTCCGTCCGTTCCTGACGCGGGCGGCGACGCTGTATCCGGATCGAGCGGTCGTCGCACGGACGGGCGATGGCATCGACCGGGATACGTACACGGGCTACGCCGACCGGGTGCAGCGACTGGCGGGCGCCCTCCGGGCGGCGGGAATCGACCGCGGTGATCGCGTCGCGACGCTCTGTTGGAACCACGATAGTCACTTCACGGCCTACTTCGCGGTGCCCGACCTCGGCGCACAACTCCACACGATCAACCCGTTGCTCCCGGCCGACGACGTGCGGCGCATCGTCGCGGAGGCGGGGGATCGCCTGCTGTTCGTCGATCCCTCGCTGGTCGACACGCTCAGAGACGCCTACGCCCCCGACGCCTTCGCGAGCGTCGAACGGGTGGTCGTCGTCGGCGCGGACGCTCCGGACCTCCCGCTCCCGACGACGAGTCTCACCGACTTCGTCGCCGACCACGGCGGCGACTACACCCCGCCGACCCTCGACGGTGACGACCCCGCCGGCCTGTGTTACTCCTCGGGGACCACCGGGGATCCGAAAGGGGTCGCGTACACTCAGCGGATGCTCTGGAGTCACACCATGGCGATCATGACGCCCATGGGACTGGACATCGCCGACACCGATGTCGTCATGCCCGTCGTCCCGATGTTTCACATCAACGCTTGGGGACTCCCCTACGCGGCGACGGCGGCGGGGGCAAAGCAGGTCTACCCCGGCCCCGCGCCCGACCCCGCGGACTTGGTCGGCCTGATCGAACGCGAGGGCGTCACCCTCACCGCGGGAGTCCCCACCGTGTGGCTCGGCGTCCTCGAGTACCTACAGGACCACGACGCCGACCTTTCGACGCTCTCTAGGGTCGTCGTCGGAGGGGCGGCGCCGCCGGAACGGCTGATCCGCGCGTTCGACGACCGGGATATCGAGGTGGTCCACGGGTGGGGCATGACCGAGACGGCGCCCGTCGGCGCCGTCTCCCATCTCAAACCCGCCCTCCGGGACGCGGACTACGAGACACAGTTGGCGAAGCGCAAGAAGCAAGGGCTGATCCTCCCGGGACTGGAGTTCGAGGTGGTAGACGACGACGGTGACCCCGTGCCCCACGACGGCGAGACGATGGGCGAACTCCGGGTGCGCGGCCCTTGGGTCGCCGATGGGTACGTCGACGGCGACGACGGCGCCTTCGACGGGTCGTGGCTCCGCACCGGCGACGTCGTCACCGTCGACCCCGACGGCTACGTCGAACTGGTCGACCGGGCCGCGGACGTGATCAAGTCCGGCGGGGAGTGGATCTCCTCGCAGGCGGTCGAGAACGCCATCATGAGCCACGAGGCGGTGAGCGAGGCGGCTGTCGTAGGCGTTCCCCACGAGCGGTGGGGAGAGCGGCCGGTCGCCTACGTCGTCGCCGACGCTGACCGCGACGACCTGATCGCCGCGGCCGCCGACCGCGTCCGCCGGCGGTTCCCCGACTGGTGGGTGCCCGACCAATTCAGCTTCGTCGAGTCAGTTCCCAAGACCGCGACCGGCAAGTTCGCGAAGACGGCGCTCCGGGAGCGCCGCGACGAACCCCTTTCGGGACCGGTCGCCGCCGATCCGCCGGACGGGGACGAGAACGACGCCTAACCGGCGAGCACGAGGGCGCCGAGGGCAACGGCGAACAGGCCGACGAGCAGTCCGGCGACCGACGTCTTCGACAGTCGGAAGAGCGCTCGCCCCGGTGAGCCGTCGACGGCGACCAGCGGGTCGACGCGGCCGTCGGCAACGCGCCCGACGACGGTCACCGTCTCGCCGGGCGAGAGGCGGTGTTCGGCGTACCGGCGCCTGCCGAGCGAGAGCGCGCGGGCGAGCGGGGCAAGCGCCGCCGGCGGCGACCGGTACCCCGAGTCGGACGCCAGCCCGTCGGTGCGACGCTCGTAGCGGGCGATCCGATCCGGCGGCGCGTCCGCCGGGCCGACCGTGGCGACGACAGTCGGATCGAGGACGACGGTCCGGGTCGGCGCGTCGACCGGGACGGGCGCGTGGGGCGTCCGCAGGACGAACGGACGGCTCCGAGACGGATCGTGAATCGTCACGTCGGTGGGGAAGAGAAACGAGCCGAGGCGTCGCTCCTCGACCGACGCCCGGAGGGTGACGCAGTCGACGCCACTGAACGGCGCCTCGATCAGGTCGCCGTCGGCCTCGACGGTGCCCGTGAGGCGGACGAGCGAGCCTTCCGCGTCGTCGATCCGTGACACCGTCGTCGCACGCAGGAGAGCGCTCGACCGCCAGACGTACCGCAGGCTAACGAGCGTGATCAGCAGACCGATAGCGAGCATTACGAGTCCGAACACGGAGGAAGCGGGGACATCGATGGGCATAGAGGGAAGAGAGGATCAGGAACGGCGCGGGCTGTCGGGAGCGAGCGCGTCGTCGTAGATGGTGAGATAGAGGTCGGCAATCTCGTCCCTGGTGGGTTTCCGGGGGTTGTTCTCGGGCGATCCGGAGTCGATGGCGTCCTGTGTCATTTCGTCGACCACGTCGAGATACTCCTCGCGGGTGGGCACCTCGCCGAAGTCGTCGAGATAGCCGGTGAGATCCAAGTCGGCACAGAGGTCGAGTACGCCGTCGGCGGCGGCGTCGGCGGCCGTGCGGGTCGAGTCGTCCGCGTCGGCGGCGTCGAGGATGCGCGCGATTTCGGCGTACTTCTCGGGGGCGGCCATCGCAGAGAAGTCGACGACGTAGGGGAGAATAAGCCCGTTCGCGAGCCCGTGAGGGATGTGGAGTTGTGCGCCGAGAGGACGAGCGAGCCCGTGAACCAGCGCCACAGAGGCGTTGGTAAACGCTTGGCCGGCTTGGAGTTGCCCGACCATCACGTCGGCGCGGGCGTCGAGATTGTCACCGTTGGCCCACGCAACCGGCAGAGAGCGGGCGATGCGCTCCATGGCCTCCTCGGCGTAGCCGTCGGGCACGCTGTAGGATTTCACCGAGACGTAGGCTTCGATAGCGTGGGTCAAGGCGTCGATGCCAGTAAAGGCCGTGTGGCTCTTGGGAAGTGACTGCGTGAGGACGGGGTCTTCGATGGCCACGTCCGGGACGACGTTCGCGGAGACGATGAGGAACTTCGTCGACGTGGACTCGTCGCTGACGACGACCGAGCGGGTCGCCTCACTCCCCGTGCCGGCGGTGGTGTTGACGGCGACGAGCGGCGGGGTGGGGTTGGGGACGCCCTCGTAGCCGGCACGGTCGACACCGAACTCGCGGATCGGCCCCTCGTTGGTCGCGAGGATGCCGACTCCCTTGCCCGTGTCGATGGAGGAGCCGCCGCCGAGGGTGACGATCATGTCACAGTCCTCGCGTTCGTAGAGCGCGTGGGCGCTCTCGATGTTCTCGACGGTTGGATCGGGGCGGACGTCCGTGTACACCACCGGATCGACGCCCACCGCCTCCAGTTGATCGATCACGCTGTCGCCGTGGAACTCGAAGATCTGTTCGGTGGCGACGACGAGAGCGGTGTTGCCGTACCGCGCGGCGTGCCCGCCGAGGGCTTCGACCGCTCCAGAACCGAGTTCGATCCGGCCGGGCGAGACGACCGTCCGCGTCTCGCTTGCGAGTACCGTATCGTGCATGGCACACCCACAGTCGGCCCTAGCGGTCTTATACCTCGGGGTCGGGAGGGGGTGTCGCGGGCGATCAGTTGCTCGGCAGGCGTGGCTGGAGGACCGAGACGAAGGCGTCTAGGTCGCGGGTTTGGTACCACGCGGTCCCGGGGCCGGTGAACTCGAAGACGAGTCCCTCGCCGCCGAGTACCGCCGATTTCAGACTCCCGACGCTCCGCGTCTCGAAGTCGACGCTGTCGTCCCACGCCACGAGGTGTTCGTTGTCGAGTACGTACGACTCCCCGGCGTCGAGGTCGAGGCGTTCGAGGCCGCCGTAGGCGTCGATGAAGGCCGTGCCCGTCCCTTTCAGCGCGAGAGGGGTCAGGCTGGCCTCGCCGAGCACCGACTTCAGCCCGCCGAGTTCGCTGTCGATGTCTACCCCTGGCGTCGCGGCGAGAAAGGCCCCGTCGGTGGTGTACAGCGTCTCGTCGTCGAGTTCGTGTTCCATCACGTCGCCGGGCGTCGACGGGGCAAGCGTCACCGTCCCCGGGCCGCCCTCGGCGACGAACTCGTTTGCGAACATGGACTCGCCGCCCAGCATCGACTTCGCGGAACTGAGCAGGCCGTCACGGCTGGTCGACGTCTCGACGGCGACGTTCGACGAGTGGCCGACCATCGCTCCGGGTTCCGCGACGACGGACTCGCCCGCGTCGAGTTCGACTGTCAGATGTGTGTACGACGGTCGGTGTGTGAATTCGGTCTTCATCGAGGACACCTTGTCGGCATACGCGTTCAGGAGGCTGATAACTCCTGCCCAGTGTCTCAGTGTCGGAGTCACGGTACTGACCATGTCGGCCAAGGTTTATCCACGCCGACCGCGGTTCCACGAGTATGCCACAGGTCACGGTCGAAGCCGTCGAGTCGGTCGGCGAGCGGACGGTCGCGCTGGAACTGCGGACACCCGACGGGTTCGACGCCGCCCCCGGACAGTTCCTCTTGGTCCGTGCGACCGTCGACGGGGTCGAAGAGTCCGGATACTACACGCTCTCCTCGCCGGAGACCGAAGGGCCGATGGAGGTGACCGTCGAGTACGTCCCCGAAGGAACGCTCGCCCCGTGGCTCGCCGAACGAACCCCCGGCGATACGGTCGAGATCGAGGGTCCCTTCGGTGACGTTCGCTACACCGGAGAGGGGCCGGCAGTCGTCCTCGCCGAGGGACCGGGTATCGGCCCGGCGGTTGGCATCGCCGAACGCGCCCGAGAGAACGGCCACGACGCCACTATCGTCTTCTGGGGACAGAACCCGCCCCACCGAGACCGGCTGGACGCCCTCGAGGCCGACGGCGCGACGGTCATGCTCGTCGAGGCGCTCGACGAGGCGACGGACGCACTCGCGGCCGCCGCCGACGCGACGGTGTACGTCTTCGGCTTCGAGTCGTTCGTCAGGGACGCAAAGGCGGTTGCCGAGGCCGTCGGCGTCGACGACCTTCGGGCCGAGAGCTTCGGGCCGCGGTAGCTACCGCGCGTTCTCGATCTCCGCCAGCGCGTCGGGGTTCTCGATACTGCTCATGTCGCCGAGTTCCTCGCCCCGGTGGACGGCCTCGATGGCCCGGCGGATGATCTTCCCGCTCTGGGTCTTGGGGAAGGCGTCGACGAATCGGACCTCGCGGGGGCGGAACGGTTTGCCGAGTTCCGCGCCGACCGTCTCCCGGATCGCTCCGCGGAGGTCGTCGCTCTCCGTCTCACCGGCTTCGAGGACGGTGTAGAGGACGACTGCTGTCCCGGTCGTGTCGTCGTCGGCGCCGATGGCGGCGGCTTGGTTGACCGCCGGGTGTTCCATCGCGGCGCCCTCGACTTCCGCCGGCCCGACCTTCCGGCCCGCGACGTTGAGGGCGTCGTCGGCGCGGCCGTGCAGGAACCAGAAGCCGTCTTCGTCCTTCTGGGCCCAGTCGCCGTGGTCCCACAGGCCTTCCCACGTACTCCAGTACTCCTCCAGATAGCGCTCGTCGCCGCTCCACAGTGACTTCGTCATGCTCGGACAGGAGTCGCGGGCGACGAGAAAGCCTCGCTCGTGAGCGTCGGCGATGGACTCCCCCTCACGGTCGACGATGTCGATGTCCATCCCCAGCCCCGGCCCGCCGAGGGTGCAGGGCTTGAGCGGATTGATCGGCATGGGCATGAGGAAACAGCCCATGATCTCGGTGCCCCCGGAGATGTTGATGATCGGCGTATCGCCGCCGCCCACCTCCTCGTAGAACCAGAGCCACGATTCGGGGTCCCAAGGCTCGCCGGTCGACCCCAAGACACGAAGCGTCGAGAGGTCGTGGCCCTCGACCCACTCGTCGCCCTGCTTGCGGAGCGCCCGAATCGCCGTGGGTGAGATGCCAAACTGCGTGATGCCGTGGTCGTCGATCATCCGCCAGAATCGATCCGGCTCCGGGTGGTCCGGTGCCCCCTCGTACATGACGACCGTGCCGCCGTGGGCGTGGGTGCCCAGTAGGGTCCACGGCCCCATCATCCAGCCGATATCGCTGACCCAGAAAAAGCGGTCGGCGGGCTTGAGATCCATCCCGAAGTACACCTCCTTGGCCGCTTGGAGAAGCGCGCCGGCGTGGGTGTGGACGATGCCTTTCGGCCGCCCGGTCGTCCCCGAGGAGTACAGCAGCATCGACTCTTGGTTCGCGTCGAGGGATTTCGTCTCGTAGTCGTCGCTGGCCTCGCCGACCGCCTCGCTCCAGTGTTCGTCCCGGTCGTGCCACGGGATCGACCCGTCGCTCGCGAGGCCGAGTCGGTCGTAGACGACGACGTGTTCGACGTGGCCCGCTTTGTCGATGGCCTCGTCGGCCGTCGCCTTCAGTCGGACGTGGTCGCCCCGGCGGTAGAAGCCGTCGCCCGTGAACAGGACGCTGGCTTCGGCGTCGTCGATACGGGTGGCCGTGGCGTCGACACCGAACCCCGAGAACACCGGGACGGCGACGGCACCCACCTTGAAACAGCCATAGAGGATGGCGATCACCTCCGGCACCATAGGCATGTAGAGCGCGACGGTATCACCCGTGCCAACCTCCCGGGATTCTAGGTAGTTCGCCACGCGGTTGGCCTCGCGGTGGAGTTCGTGATAGGTGAGTTCCCGCACGTCGCCCGGTTCCCCCTCCCAGATGCAGGCGACCGTGTTGCGGGTCTCGGCGTCGGGCGCGGCGTGCCGGTCGAGAACGTTGTGGGCGGCGTTGAGACGGGCACCGGGGAACCACTCGGAGAACTGCGGGCCCGCGGCGTCGTTGCGGACCGCGTCGTACCCTTCGTCGAACTCGATCCCGAGGTAGTCGACGAGTTCGTCCCAGAACCAGTCGACGCCGGACCGTGGCTCACCCGGGACGTCCGAGGTGGTTCGCTCGATCAGCGCCTCGTAGTCGTCGATGTCGTACGCCCGCATGAACTCGTGGACGTTGGTCGATTCGACGAACTCCCGGGAGGGTCGATGAACCACCCCGTCCGTCCGCGTTTCGCGTTCCGGAGCCATGCCCCGAACTGGCACACCGAACGCTAATAGATGTTCGTGTCGAACTTCGCCGACGGCGACCCGTCGATCACAACACCGCGAGCAGAGCGTCGTGAATCCGGCCGTTCGAGGCGACGAGGCCCTCGCTCCGTGGCGTCCACGGGTCGCCGTCGAGATCTGTCACCGTCCCGCCGGCGCGCTCGATCAGGTGGACGCCAGCGACGGTGTCCCACGGGTGGGCTTCGGTGACGCCGACGGCGGCATCGAGGTGACCGCCGGCGACGAGCGAGAGTGTCGTCTGTGCCGATCCGAAGCGGCGCACGTCGCCCACGTGCGGGGAGAGCGCGCCGAGAAGCGACCCGTACGCCTCGTCCCCCGTGTACCGAAGCGTCGGGGCGACGATACTCGCGTCGAGGCTCGACGCGTCGCTGACCGTCACCGGATCGCCGTCGTCGACCGGGCCGTCCGGCTGGTACGTGCTTCGGCTCACGCCGTCAGTGCCCGCGTGGTACTCGTCGCCGAGCGCCGGGAGACAGTTGGCGGCCGCAACGGGGTCACCGTCCACCACGACCGCGACGCTCGTTGCCCACAGCGGGATGTCCCGAACGTAGTTGGTCGTGCCGTCGATCGGGTCGACGATCCACGCCGTCTCGCCCGCCAGCAGGCGCTTGCGGCCGTCGCCCTCCTCGCCGACGACGGGGTCGTCGGGATACTCGTCGGCGAGGAACTCGACGATGCGTTTCTGGGTGCGCCTATCGGCCTCGGTGACGAAGTCGGTCGCCGAGTCCTTCGTCTCGACGTCGAGTCCGGTGCGAAACAGTTCCGCCGCGAGGGCCGCACCGGTGCGGGCCGCCCGGACGGCCGTGATCCGTCGATCCATGGCGTCAGCGTACCGCACGCGCTGACAAGAGCGGTTCGGTTCGGACGGGCCACACCGTCGCTATTCGTTCCCGAACGCGTCGGCGCTGAAGCCGTCATCGACGGTCAGTACGCTCCCCGTGGTGTAGGTGGCCGCGTCGCTGGCGAGGTAGATAGCGGCGCCGACGATCTCCTCGGGGTCGGCCATTCGGCCGTGGACCGTCCGGCGGGTGATCTCACGGTTCCGCTCGGTCCCCTCGTCGTACGTCCCCGTCGTCTGCTCGGAGCGGACGAACCCTGGTTTGATCGCGTTGACCCGGATCTCGGGGCCGAGTTCCTTCGCGGCCACCCGAGTGAACGAGTCGATCCCACCTTTCGCGGTCGTGTACGGCACGAGATTCGGGATCGCCGTCTGGTTCGAGATGGAGGAGATGGGGATGATCGACCCCTCGTCCATCCGCTCGGCGGCGCTCTGGACCGCGCGGTAGGTGCCGTCGAGTTGCACGTCGAAGACCCGCTGCCAGTCCGCCTCGGTGCCGTCCGCGATGGTCGTCCGCGAGATGTAGCTCTGAGAGGTGACGAGGATATCGACGCCACCGAGGCCGTCGACCACGGCATCGAACATCGCGTCGATACTCTCGCGGTCGGTCACGTCGCAGGTCACCTCGACAGTCTCGGCGCCGAGATCGCGGAGGTCGGCCGCCGTCTCTGCGACCCGGCGTTCCGTTCGACTCGTCGCCACCACGTCCGCGCCGTCGGCCGCGAAGCCACGCGCCAGCGCGCCACCGATGCCGCTCGTGCCGCCGATCACGACCGCTCGCTTCCCCTCGACCGTCACGGGTGTGTGTTCGTAGGTCACGAGAGGCCGGTCGGCGGTCGAGACCTTAGCCGTTGTCCCCGCGTCCCGCCTGCCCGGTTCCGAGGCCGATTTCGATCGGTGCAGTCACAGGAGCGGCGCACCGGAAGCCTCATCTCATGTGGGTGACTCTCACACGGCATGTCCTCGTCAGTCGACACCGGCGATCTGCCGCTCGTTGAGGGTGTCGTCGCCGGCACCACTGCTTGGATCGTCGGCTACCTGCTCACGGCGCTGGTCCTCCTCGCTCGTCTCGACGGGTCCGAACTGGGCGATATCTCCGACACCGTCGGCGGCGGCAACAGCATCGACTTCATCGGCTGGGTGTTTTTCAACAGTCACTTCGTCGGCACCGTCGTCGAGGCCGGATTTCTCGGCTTCGGCGGGTCGAACACGACGTCGTTCGTCGGCGGGGACGGGTTCACGCCGCTCCTGTATCTGGTTCCGGTGGCGCTGCTGATCGGGGCGGGGCTGGCCGTCGGTCGCGCGCGAGGCGTCGCGGGGACGACCGACGGCGCGGTCGCCGGCTCTCTCGTCGTCCTGCCGTATCTGGCCCTGTCGATCATCGGCGCGGTGCTGTTCCGTGTCTCGACCGAGGGACTTGGCGCCAGCTTCAGCGGTCGGCCCGAACTCCTGCCGGCGGTGTTGCTGGCTGGTGTCGTGTTTCCCGCGGTCCTCGGCGCACTCGGCGGCATCGTCGCGGGGAACACCGGCCCCGGACGGGCGTGAGTGTCGGCCCGCAGAGACCGAATACGGGGACGGGTCGTCGGAACGACCCCCCACACATATGCCGGCGGCGCCCCTCCGCGGTCGTATGCGCGAGTTCGACAAGACCGTCGTCTCCTGTGCGGTGACGGGAGCGATCCACACACCGACCATGTCCCCGCACCTTCCGATCACCGCCGAGGAGATTGCCGCCGAGGCCGTCGCCGCCGCCGAGGCCGGGGCGAGCATCGTCCACATCCACGTTCGCGACGAGGCGACCGGCGAACCGGTCACGGATCTCGACCTGTTCCGCGAGGTCGCCGAGACCGTCGCCGAGGGCTGTGACGCGATTATCCAGCCGACCACCGGCGGCGCGCCGACCATGCCGCCCGAAGAGCGCATCCGGGTCGTCCCCGAACTCGAACCCGAGATGGCTTCCTGTAACATGGGGTCGATCAACTTTGGCCTCTACCAGTTGGTCGAGAAGTACGACGAGTTCGAGTACGACTGGGAGCCCGAATATCTCGATGGCACCCGTGACCTCATCTTTCAGAACACCTTCGCCGATCTGGAGACCATCCTCCCGGTCTTCGACGAACACGACACCAAGCCCGAACTGGAGGTGTACGACGTCGGCCACCTCTACAACGCGAAACACTTGGTCGACCGAGGGCTGGTGCGAACGCCGATACACATCCAGTTCGTCCTCGGCATCCACGGTGGAATCGGTGCGAGCGCGAAGAACCTGAACCACCTCGTGGACGTGGCCGAGGACCTCTTCGGCGACGACTTCACCTTCTCGGTCATCGGCGCCGGCCGCCACGAGTTCCCCCTCGGCACGCAGGCCGTCTCGATGGGGGGCCACGCCCGGGTGGGACTGGAGGACAACCTCTATCTCGAACGCGGTCGGCTGGCGGAGAGTAACGCCGAACTCGTCGAGAAGATTGTACGGCTCACCCGCGAGGTGGCGGGACGGGAGGTCGCCACCCCCGCCGAGACGCGAGAGTTGCTCGGGCTGAAAGGGAAGTCGGCGACGGGGTTCTGATCGACGGCGGCGGACGAAAACCCTTAGTACGGTCCTCGGACAAGCGGGGTCATGCTCTGGGAGAACACCGATCACTCGGCGAGCGAGGCGACACTCCAGTACACGATGGAGCCAAAGGAGTTCGAAAACCGGTTTCTCCCGTACGACGTCTTGACGAACCTCGCCCACGTGACGATGCTGAACCGGCAGGGGTTTGTCACCGACGACGAACTCACCGCGCTCCGGGCGGCGCTCACCGACCTCTACCGCGAGGCACCGGCGGTCGAGGGTGAGGACGTCCACACCTTCGTCGAGGAGCGGGTGACCCAGCGCACCGAGGCGGGCAAGAAGATGCACCTCGCCCGGTCACGCAACGATCAGGTCTTCGTCGACACGCGACTGTTCATGAAAGACGCGGCCATCGACCTCGCCGACCGAATCCTAGGACTCGTCTCCGCTCTCGACACCTTCGCCGCCGAGAAGAACATGCTGATCCCGGGATACACGCACCAGCAACAGGCCATGCCCTCCTCGACGGGACTGTGGGCGTCGAGTTACGCCGACGCACTCGTCGACGACCTGCGGTCGCTCAGGGCGACCTACCGCATCGTCGACTCGAACCCTCTCGGCGCCGCCGCCTCCTACGGCACCAGCCTCGACATCGACCGCGACCTGACCACCGAGTTGCTCGGGTTCTCCCAGAAACAGCACAATCCGATCTACTGCTCGAACCGCGGGAAACAGGAGTTACAGCTCCTCCAGACGCTCGATCTGGTGATGCTCGACATCCAGAAACTCGCCGAGGACCTCATCAACTTCTCCGAGGACCAGCAGTTCTTCGCGTTGCCCGACGAGTACTGTACTGGGAGTAGCATCATGCCACAGAAGCGCAACCCCGACATCCTAGAGTTGGCGCGGGCGAAAGCCGAGGAGGTGTCCGCGAGCAAGGAGGCCGTCCGCCGCATCATCGGCAAACTCCCCAGCGGCTACAACCGCGACAGTCAGCGGACGAAAAAACACCTGATCGAGAGCGTCGATACGGTGCGGGCCACCGTCGATATCCTCACGCCGCTGATCGAGGATCTGGAACTCTCGGAGGAGTTTACGGTCGACGAAGGCATCTTTGCCGCCTACACCGCAAACCGGAAGGTCGAGGATGGAATGGCCTTCCGCGACGCCTACCACGAGGTCAAGTCGACCGCCGAGTACGAGGTCAGCGACGACGTGGCCGAGCCGGTGCGACAGCCGTTGGGCGACCTGCGGGCGTTCTGGAGCGACGAGCGCGAGGCGTTCGACCGAACGTCCGAGCGACTGCTGACCGCCGACTGACCTACAGCGTGTGTTCGTCGTCGGACTCGTTACGGATGGCCGGGTCCTGCTGGTCGTCGACCACCTGCGTGAACAGATCCTCGTCGGCCGTCTGGTTCGGGGAGTCGTCCGTGTTGTAGGCGGACACGCCGAGCGAGAGGAGTTCCTCGACGGCTTGGTCCCGGTTGATGAACTCGCCTTCTTCGACGAGCTGTCTGATCTCGATGTCGACGTCGTCCGGCAGCGAAACTTCGGCGGAAGGCATACCGCTCACTGAGGCGCCCTCCGTGTTAAAAACCCGGTTTCGGTGGGTGGACACGAACACGTTCGGGACGTAACCGAGGGACACGGCAGGCGTACCGACACGTATGGCTGCCGTACCCGACGACGTCGACACGGACACCCAGCCGCCGCTCTCGATCCCACTCCGGCATTTCGTGGTCGCGCTGGCGTTCCTGCTGGCCGGCGGAGTCGTCGGGGTCGCGGACGGACTGGGCCTCGTGCCCGGCCTCGCCCGCGTCGCCCACCTCCACGTGGTGCTCGTGGGCTTTGTCTGTCTCACCATCGCGGGCGCCATGACGCAGTTCGTCCCGGTGTGGTCCGGAACGCACCTCCACTCGCATCGGCTGGCGCGGGCACAGCTGTGGCTCCTCACCGTCGGCCTCGTCGGCATGGTCGGTGGATTCCTGACCGCCCGGCTCATGGCCCTCCCCGTCTTCGGGGCGCTGGTGCTCGCGGGCTTCTGGACGCTCGCGTACAACGTCGGCCGGACGCTCGCGGCGGCGCGCCCCTTCGACGTGACCGAGGGGCACTTCGCGGCGGCGCTTGGCTTTTTCGTCGCGCTGACGCCGCTCGGCCTCCTGCTCGCCGTCGGCTTCGTCGCGCGGCCGTTCGCCGCCCTGCCGGTCTCTCGTGGCGGCGTCGTGGCCGCTCACGCCACGCTCGCCGTCTTCGGCGCCGTCCTGACGACGGTCTACGGCGCGTTGTACCAGCTCGTGCCGATGTTCGGCCAGACGGAACTCCGGGGTGTCGATCACCGGCTCCGGCGGGCCGAGACGGCCGCCCACCCGACGGGCGTCGTCGTCCTCGCGGCTGGCCGTCTCGTCGGCGCCGCGGCGCTTGCCCGCGTCGGCGCCGCACTCCTGCTCGTCGGGTGTGTGGCCTTCCTCGCCGTCCTCGTCCGCCTACTCCTCGATGCCCGGGCCGACCGGACGCCGATGCTGACCCGATACGCGCTTCTCGCACCGACCGGCATCGCTTGGGCCGCCCTCACCACACCGGCGTGGTTCCACGACCCGCTCGGGGTCGCCGTCCGGTTCGGCGCACCGAACACCGCCCACCTGCTCGGCCTCGTCTTCCTGCTCGTACTTCTGGGGACGCTCTATCACGTCGTCCCCTTCCTCGTCTGGGTCCACCGCTACAGCGACCGCCTCGGATTCGAGTCGGTGCCGATGATCGACGACCTGTACGACGGCCGTCTGGCGACGGCCGACCTCGTCCTCGTCGTCGGCGGCGGCGGCCTCCTGATCGGTGGCGACCTGTTCGCCCGTCACCGCCTCGTCGTCGCCGGCGGTGCCGCCCTCGCGGTCGGACTCGCCGTCTTCGCGGCGAACCTGTCGCTCGTCCTGTGGCGACACGCGCCGTCGTCACTACGCGACGGTGTGTCCGATCCGGCCGACGGCGACTAGCAACCGCCGTCGGGCGGTCAGAACGGCGTCGACGAACCGTCCTCGTCCCCGCCGGCCGACGCGTCGTCGGCGCTCTCCGCGCCGGAACCGTGCTCGCTCCCGTCAGCCGGCACCGATCCCGAGTCGAGGTAGGCCGCCTCCATCTCCGCGAGGCGGTCGTTGATGCGGGCGCTCGATTCGTGCATCGGGGCGACCCTGACGCGCACGAGGTCGAACTCGTGAGACGGGCCGGCGTCGTCGGCGTTCCAAGCGCGGAACGACGCCGTCACGAGCGTATCACTCTGCGGGCAGAACTCCGTCGTCGGCGTGAACTCCGCGCGGAGGACCGACGAGTCGTCGACCTCGACGGCGTATCGGTAGCCTGCGTTCGGATGTCGGGTGTCTAGGTTCAGGCGCGCGAGATTGTAGCCGAAGGTCACGTCGTAGACGGTGCGCGCCTCGAACCGGTCGCGGGTCAGCCGGTGGAAGGCGGCGTGTCGACGACCGGTCAGCACCTCGTGCCCGTCGAGGAACGAGCCCGGAGCGGGGAGGGTCTCGGGGCGAACGGTGTCGTAGTCGTCGAAGTCGTCGCTGTCGCTCGACCACGGACGCGGAACGAGGGGCATGGATACCCTATGGGTCCGCGTCACCTACACCCCATCCCGAACATCTTCGTCCGGAAGGAACAGCCGTCGAACCGTCTCGGGGGAGGGTGATCCATCAGTCCCGTCGCCACCTTCGCAGTCGACTGCCGCCCGGGCGGGTGCGAGGACGCCCGCGGCGATCCGGCCGGCCATCGTCGCCACGACCTGCTGCTGGGCGGGCGAGAGGTCGTCGAGTCGTCCGAGCGCAGTCGCCAGTTCCCGGTCGGCGACGGCGACACCCCGCTCGCGCAGGCGCCGGTCGAGCGCCGCGGCGTCCGCTGGGGCGTCGTCACTCGCCTCGGCCGTGATCGAGCAGTCCTCCGGTCTCGTCGTGGTCTGACAGATTGGCGGTGTCGACATGGTCAGGCGTGAGGGTGAGACTCGTGGCCGTCGGGGAGCGGTCCCTCGTAGCCCTCGGGGACGTACGCACAGAGTGGGTCGCTCGCCAGCGGATCGCCGGTCGTCGCGTAAGCCCGCGAGCGACTCCCACCGCAGACCCCACGGAACTCGCAGGCGCCACACTTACCGCCGAGGGCGTCCGGATCGCGGAGGTCGGTGAACAGATCGGCGTTCCGGTAACAGTCCACCAGATCTGTCTCGCGGACGTTGCCGGCGGAGACGGGGAGGAAGCCGGAGGGGAACACGTCGCCGACGTGGCTGACGAAGGCGAAGCCGTCGCCGGCCGTAATCCCGACTCGCCGGCCGATGTCGTCGGGCGCCGTGGCCGCCGACTCGCCCTCGTCGCGTCGGTGCTGGAGCGCGACCCGCCGATAGTGGGGGGCCTCGGTGGTCTTGATCCCGAAGTCGGCCGTCTCCTCGACGTCGACCAGCCACTCCATCACCCGCTCGGTGCGGGCCGGGTCGACGCTGTCGAGGACCGTCCCGCGACCGATGGGGACGAGAAAGAAGACCGACCACAGGACGGCGTCGAGGTCGGCGACGAGTTCGCGGATCGCTGGGAGTTCCTCGACGGTCTCCGCGCAGACGGTCGTGTTGATCTGAAGCGGGAGGCCGGCGTCGCGGGCCGCCGCCGCCGCCCGGATCGTCGATTCGAAGCTCCCCGGTTCACCACGGAACTCGTCGTGAGCCGCCTTGGAGCCGCCGTCGACGCTCACGGCGAGGCGTCGGGCGCCGGCGTCCGCGACGTCCTCGACCCGGTCCGGCGTCAGCGACGATGTCCCACTCGGGGTGAGCGTCATCAGGAGCCCTCGGTCGGCGCCGTACTCGATCAGTTCGACCGTGTCGTCGCGAGCCAGCGGATCGCCGCCCGAGAGCACGACCAACTGGTTCTCGCCGAAGCGCCGCGCCGAATCGAGGAGTGCTTTCCCCTCCGCGGTCGTGAGCTCGTCCGGGTGGCGCTCCGGCTGGGCGTCCGCCCGGCAGTGCTTGCAGGTGAGGTCACACGCCCGCGTGAGTTCCCACACGAGGACGAACGGCCGCTCGTCGGTGTCGATGGCGCTGGGGTGCATATCAGACGTGGACGCGGGTGACGTGCCCGCCACAGCCACACTGGTCGACGTATTCGATGCGCGCGTCGTCGAAGGCCGCCCGTAGCTCCGCGTAGAGGTACGTCTCGGGGTGCCCGTGGTCGCCGTGGGTCACTAGGTTGACGTGGTTGCCCGACGCCGTGTGTGTCACCGCGTCGATGGCCTGTTCGACCACGAGTTCGCGGTCGTCGGCGTGTTCCGGCCCTTCGAGGTTCGCCGACCACGACGTCTCGTGAACCGTGTCGGTGATCGGCTCGGCGTCGTCGTGTGTTGTCTCCATGTCCGAACGTTGCCGATCCAGCCCCCAAAGCAGTTGCCCGAACACGTTCGGGGCCGCGTCAGGCGAAGAGGGATTCGAGGTGGTCGAACTGCGCGTCGAGTTCGCGGCGCCGCTGTCGCTTGATGACCGTCGCGTCGAGGAGGTCACCGACGAGCGCCACGTCGAGCGAGAAGTCGGTCTCCGCGACGACCCGGACCCCCGCCTCACCGGCGTCCTCGATTCGGTAGGCGGTGCGCATCGACTCGAAGATTCCCTCTACCTGCTCGTAAGCCAAGACTGCCTCGGGGTCCTCGATACGTTCGAGGCTCAGTTCGAGTTCGGCGATGCCCACCCGGTTGACGAGATGTATCTCGTCGCCGTCGACGGTCACCTCGTCGAACCCGGCTGCGAGCATGAACGGTTCGACGTCGGTGATCGCCTCACTGACCGCCGACGCCGACCCCGCTATCGTCCGCGAGACGCTGACTGTCGCCATGGTCGTACTCCTCTTGGCAGCGTCAAGAACCCCGGACACAGTGACGTGTTGGCCGAACGTGTTCGGGGCAAACTCCTCGCGGACGGTCGTCCAAGGACGAAGTATGCTAGGCGTCGAATCACTGCTGGCCGAGACAGAGGCCCCGTCGACCGGCGACCACCAAGTTCTCGACGTGCGTGACCTGCCGCCACCGGAACCCCTGAAGCAGACCTTAGAGGCCCTCACCGACCTCGGCGGCGACGGGATGCTAGTGCAGGTGAACGACCGAGTCCCACAGCACCTCTTCCCGAGACTCGACGACCGGGGGTTCGCCTACGACACCGTCGAGGACGGGGATCGCGCCGTGACGGCCATCTGGCCGGAGTGACGGCCGCTGTACCCGTGGATTTTTACCGGCTGACCCCCTCCCCTCGGGTGATGAAGGAATCCCTGATGGAGATCCTCTGTGATCCGCTCGATAAGAGCGAACTGGAACTCGAGGTGGAGGAGCGCGACGGCGAGGAGATCATCGAGGGCCGCCTGATCGGGACCGTCACGGGCGAGGAGTATCCGATCGAGGACGGCATCCCGAACCTCCTGCCACCGGACATGCGCGACGACTGAGGCGGTCGGTCACCACGCCGTTCCGTGATGTCGCGGGCGCTACCGTTCGAGCGAACCTTCTACCCGAACGCCCCGAGACTCGACTGTAGTTGGCGGTCGGTGCCGCCGTGTGTCACCTCGTAACCGACGAGGTCCCGCAGATCCACCGCGTAGGTGCTTCCACAGTGATCCAACACGAGTAGCCGACCCTTGGTCCCGCGGATCCGTCCCGCCGCTATCGTCTCCGCGACCGGGCGCTCGGCGAGGTCAAGGCCGTAGTCGAACTCGACGGTGGCTCGCGGATCGAACCCCGCGAGCAGGTCCGCCCACGCCGCCTCGTCGACCGTCTGGCCCAGTCCCGCCCGCTTTGTCGGGACCCGCACCCGATCCGGAATCTCGTCGGCCAGTCCCGCCTCGATCTCGCGGGCGATCTTGCCGTTCTCGACCGTCCGAAGGTGAGCGCCGCGGTCGGCTCCCTGTTCGCGGAGGCGCGTCTCTAAACGCCACTCCTTCGTGACTCCGACCTTGAACGTGTCCGGCGCGAACGCCGCTAGGTAGACGGCGTGATCGTCGAAACAGTCCATCTCGTCTTTGAGACAGCTGCCCGTACACCGGGCACAGACCCACGTCGACGTGTGGTCCGTACAGTGGGGCGCATCCGGGTCGTCACAGGAGCGGTGGCCGTCGTCGGTGACGATGCCAGCACAGTGACGGTCGCCGAGTCGATAGTCGAGGTCGGCCCCCGGATCGAGGGAGACGTACTCGACGGGGACGGCCGTTGACTCGGGCGGTCCGGCTCTGTCCGCGGCGCCGTCGCCCGCGCCATCGCGGTCGCTCACTAGGAGGCCGCCCTCGGTGGCGTCGTAGCCCACGATCTGCACAGGTATCCTTCGGCCCGGGCGAGTAAAGTCGTGTCTCTCCGACAGCGTCGGGTCCAAGGGTTCTCGCCGTCGATCCACGTTCCGAAAGCCGTTACCTCCTCGGTGCCCTCGCGTCGGATATGCAGGATGCCCCCGAGGTGGTCGTGTTACGACTGGGCCACCGGCCCGGCCGGGACGACCGCATGACGACACACGTAGCCCTGACGGCGCGGGCGCTCGGCGCCGACCGGGCGGTCCTCGTCGGCGACACCTCGCAGGCGCGGGAGACGGTCACCGACATCACCGACCGCTTCGGCGGTCCCTTCGACGTGACGGTGACCGACGCCTACCGACCGATCCTCCAAGAGTGGGAAGGAACGGTCGTCCACCTCACGATGTACGGTGAACCGGTCGAGGCGGTGACGCCGACGATCCGAGACCACCATCGGAGCGACCCGCTCCTGATCGTCGTCGGCGCCGGAAAAGTCGACTTCGAGGTGTACGACCGCGCCGACTGGAACGTCGGCGTGACGAACCAACCCCACTCGGAGGTGGCGGCGCTGGCGGTGTTTCTCGACCGCCTGTTCGAGGGCGCAGAGTTCGACCGCGAGTGGGTCGACGCCGACCGGCGAGTGGTCCCGCAGGCGACGGGCAAGCGCGTCGAGGAGGTCGACGACTAGAACCGCTCGGCGCCGGGGGAAATCTCGTGGCCGGCGAGGACGCCGGTGCCTTCGAGCAGGTAGTACGCCGCCGTGTGAACGACGAAGGCGGCGACGAGGCCGTTGAGCGCCGCGCCGCCGGGGCCGGGAAGCACCTGCGGGGCGGCCACGCCGGGGACGACTTGGCCCGCAGTGAGGGCGGCGACGACGATGCCGACGAGATAGGCGAGGATCCCGATCCAGCGAACCCCGGCGAACTCGACGTCGTCCATGTGTGGGATACGCAACCGCCAGCAGAGGAGGAAGTCGGCGATGATGACGCCACCGAGGGGCGGGACGTACTGGCCGAGCGTCGACAGCCATGGGATGAGCAGGCTCTCGGCGCCGGCCAGCGCTAGCAGGATGCCGACCGTTCCGCCGGCGAGGACGAACGGGCGCTTGCGGTCGAACTCGAAGGCTTCGCTACCGGCGACGCCGAAGGCGTATGCGGCGTTGTCGTTCGTCGTCCAGATGTTGAGCACGAGCGCGATCAGACCGATGGCCGCGAGTCCCTGTGCGGCGAGCACCTCGTAGAGGTCGCCAGCGGGGGTCACGTCGTAGACGGCACCCCCGACGGCGCCCGAGAGAAAGAGAAAGCCGTTACCCACGAGGAAGGCGACGAGGCCGGCCCAGAAGCCGACGCGGGTAGAGGAGGCAAACCGCGCCCAGTTCGGCGCCTGCGTCCCGCCGCTGATGAACGTCCCGACGACGATGGTGACGGCGGCGGCAAAGCCCATCCCGCCGCTCCCGCCGGCGAACAGGCCGTCGATCCCACCGGCGTCACCGACGGCGATGTACACCGAGAGCAGGCCGACGACGACGAGGATCGGGACGGCGACCAGCGAGAGCTTCTCCATCCCCTCGTAGCCGAAGTAGGCCGTCGCGAGGTGGAGGACACCCCAGATGACGATGAGCGCTAGGGTGAACGTCGGTGAGTCGACGCCGAAGAAGGTGGCCGTCGGGATGGCGACCATGGGGATAGTGACGCCGAACCAGCCGACCTGCGTGCCCCCGAGCAGGAGGTCGGCGAACTTCGCGCCCCATCGACCGAAGCTATACCTAGCGAGGAGAACGGTCGTCAGCCCGGCCTTGGCGGCGATGCCACACAGCGCCGCGACGTAGACGCCGAGGATGGCGTAGCCGACGGCCGTCGCGGTGAGCATCGGGCCAAAGCCCATCGCCGCGCCAACCTCGGCGCCCGACCAGAGGGTGCCAGCGAAAAAGACAAACCCCAGCAACACCGCCGAGATGCTTACTAGCCCTTTGCGTTCGTCCCGTGGAACGTGATCGATGGGATAATCTGGATCGGGGAGGTCTTCGTCCCCGAACACGAAGGTTCGCCAAGCGGATGTTTCGTCTTCGGCTGCCATCACTCGTCTTCGTACGAGTATTGTTGATAAAGTTTGCCAATCGGGCACCGGGCGTCGGTCAGTAATGCCACGGCACGTCGGCGAAGTCCGGGTCTCGCCCGTCGAGGAAAGCGTCCCGCCCTTCGCGCGCTTCGTCGGTCATATACGCCAAGCGGGTCGCCTCGCCGGCGAACACCTGCTGTCCGACCATCCCGTCGTCGGCGAGGTTGAAGGCGTATTTCAGCATCCGCATCGCGGTCGGACTCTTGCCCGTCATCGTCTCGGCCCAGTCGAGGGCCACGTCCTCTAAGGTCTCGTGGGGAACCGCCTCGTTCACCATCCCCATCTCCGCGGCCTCGGCGGCGTCGTACGTCTTTCCGAGGAAAAACACCTCGCGTGCCTTCTTCTGTCCGATCTGTCGGGCGAGGTAGGCGGAGCCGAACCCGCCGTCGAAGGAGGCCACATCGGGATCGGTCTGGAGGAACTTCGCGTGCTCCTCGCTCGCGAGGGTGAGGTCACAGACGACGTGCAGGGAGTGCCCACCGCCGACGGCCCACCCGGGGACGACGGCGACGACCGGCTTGGGCATGAACCGAATCAGGCGCTGGACTTCGAGGACGTGGAGACGACCGACGGTCGGCGTGTCGGTATCGAGCGAGACGTCCCCGGTGTCGGCGTCGGTACCCTCCGCGGCGTCGGCCGCGTCGTCCTCGCGGTACTCGTAGCCCGACTCCCCGCGGATGGACTGGTCGCCGCCGGCGGAGAACGCCCACCCGCCGTCTTTCGACGATGGGCCGTTGCCCGTCAGCAGCACCGCGCCCACGTCGGCCTGCTGGCGGGCGTGATCCAGCGCCGCGTACAGCTCGTCGACGGTTCGTGGACGGAAGGCGTTGCGAACCTCGGGGCGGTCGATTGCGATCCGTACCGCGGGGACGTCGTCCGCGCGGTGGTAGGTCACGTCGTCGAACTCGTCGGTGACGGCCGTCCACCGGTCGGCGTCGAAGAGGTCGGATACCATACACCGAGGGCGGGGCGGCGCGCGCAAAAAGATTCACTTCACCGGGAGTCGAGCCACCGCGCGACCGGTCCCAAGGGACTGGTGAGCCACGCGACGGCGACGATAACCATCGAGACGAGGACGCCAAGCAAGAACGACGCCGCGATGATGATCGAGTACGCGAGAACGAGTAGGACGACGACACCGGTCGCCAGCCGCCGCGCGTGGGTCATGTCGCCGAGCGGGGTTCCGGGCGACGCCCGGTCGATCACCCACGCGAGCAGGTAGACGACGGCGGCGAGAAGCACTCCGAGGAGTGCGTTGCCAGCGATCACCGTCGCGTAGCCGACGACGAGAAGGGCGAAGCCGAGGGCCGAGAACTGCCAAGTGCGACTCGTGGAGGGCATCGGTCGGTGTCACCAGTCGTGGACGGATAAATCCCCGTCCGCGCACTCACGCCCGGCGCCGATTACGCCCCGTCTACGAGGGCCTCGATGGTCGCCTCGACCAGACGCTCTCGCGTTCGCTGGCTCGCCTCGGCATCGGTGCGCACCTCGATCACGTCCGTGCCGTCGCGCCCGACGGAGTCGGCGTAGGCGTCTCGGAACGCCTCGCGGTCGTCGACGGCGACGTGTGTCAGATCGTAGAGGTCGGCCGTCGGTTCGAAGCTGCGACCGTGTGGCGTCCTGAACGACTCGGTGAAGGGGGGGTCGAAGGACTCGATGGGGAGGCGATGGAAGATGCCGCCGCCGTCGTTGTTGACGAGGACGACCGTCGCGTCGACGCCACACCGGAGCGCCGACAGCAGACCGTTGCCGTCGTGGTAGTACGCTAGGTCGCCGACGACGAGCGTGCAGTGGTCGGTCGTGGCGCTGCCGGCGCCGAGGCCGGTCGAGACGACTCCGTCGATGCCGGAGGCGCCGCGGTTACCGAGGACGGTGTAGTTCGCCGCGGCTGGCGGAGCGTATCGGTCGGCGTCACGAACCGGGTTCGAGTTCGACACCACCAGCGTCGACGGCTCGGGCGCGAGGTCGGCCACGTCCGCGAGGACGGCGCCTTCGAAGTAGCCACCGGCGCCGTCGTCGGTCACGTCGCCGACCGTCTCGCGGTAGACTCGTTCGGCCTCGGCCCAGCGCTCGCGCCACGCGGGAGCGTCCGGGCCACCGACGAGTTCCGCCAGCCGGGCCGCGAGTCGCGAGGGATCGGCGACGACCAAGTCCGTCGCCCGGAACGCCGCCTCGCGCCATCCACCTGCGGGGTCGACGACGAACTGCCTAGCGTCGGTTCGCGCGAGGTACTGTCGGAGGCGCTTCGAGGTGGGCGAGGCACCGACCCGGACGACCACCTCGGGATCGGGCCAGTCGTCGGTCACGCGCGCGTCGAGATAGCCATCGTAGCCGCCGACGGTCGTCGTCACGCGCGTGTGCCCGCCGAATCGAAGCCCCGAGAGTGGGTCGGCGACGATAGGAAAGCCTGTCGCGTGTGCAAGCGCCGTGATCGCCTCGGGGTCGACCCCTGGCGGATCGGTCGGCCCGGCGACGATCAGCCCCCGCTCGACCGACAGGGCTTCGACGAGTGGTCGAACGTCGGCGCGGTCGAGTCGCGGCGTCCCCGTCGTCGTCTGCACGAACGGCCGGTCGCCGTCGCGACCGGCGGCCGCGAGGGGGTCGAGGTCCGCGGGCACGTCTCCGGTGACGGGCGTCGGCTCCAAGGGCTTGCGAAACCGGCAGTTCAGGTGGACCGGCCCCGCAGGCGTCCCCGTCGCCGCGGCGAGCGCGCGGGCGGCGGTCGTCCGCAACGAGCGGAGCTTCCGCGCCTCGGCCTCGGGTTCGGGCAAGTCGGCGTACCACCGAACCGCGTCGCCGTACAGTTTCTCCTGATCGACGGTCTGATTGGCGCCGCTGTCGTGGAGTTCCGGCGGGCGGTCGGCCGTGAGTAGGAGCAGCGGGACGCGCCCGCGGTCGGCCTCGATCACGGCGGGGTGATAGTTGGCCGCGGCGGTACCGGAGGTACAGATCAGCGGCGTCACCTCGCCGGTGCGACGGGCCCGTCCCAGCGCGAAGAAGGCCGCCGACCGCTCGTCGAGGACCGAATACACCGTCAGCTCGTCGTGTTCGGCGGCGGCGGTGACCAGCGGCGTCGAACGGCTCCCCGGCGACGCGACGACGTGCTCGACGCCGCCGCGAACGAGTTCATCGACGAGCGCCCGCCCCCAGAGGACGTTTCGGTTCGGTGCGCTCATCGCTCCAGTTCGTCGAGGATCGGGCGGTATTTGAGCTGTACCTCGTCCCACTCGCGGTCGGGATCGGAGTCGGCGACGACGCCCACCCCGGCAAAGAGCGTGGTCGACGTGTCCCGAGCGAGGGCAGAGCGGATCGCGACGGCGAAGGTGCCGTTGCCGGCGGCGTCGACCCAGCCGACTGGGGCGGCGTACCACCCGCGGTCGAACGGCTCCGTCTCGCGGATGGTCGCCAGCGCCCGCTCCGGCGGGAGACCTCCGACGGCGGGCGTCGGGTGGAGCGCCTCCACCAACTCGAGGACGTGCGTGTCTCGATCCAGCGTCGCGGTGATGGGGGTAAAGAGGTGCTGGACCGTCTCCAAGCGGCGGACGCGGCGCTCGCCGGCGCTGATCGAGGACGCGAAGGGGGCGAGCTGTTCGCGGATGGTTTCCCCGACGAGTTCGTGTTCGTGGACGTTCTTCTCGTCGTCGAGCAGTTCTTCGGCCAGCCAGTCGTCCTCGGCGGGCGTGTCGCCGCGGCCGGTCGTCCCGGCCAGCGCCCCCGTGGCGACGGTGCGGCCGTGTCGGCTCACCAGTCGCTCGGGGGTCGCACCGAAGAAACTCGGGCGGTCGGCGCCAGCCGTCGGTTCGACGAGGAAGCGATAGCAGTCGGGATAGGTCGATCCGAGGCGTGCGAGGACGTCGGGCACCGAGATCGGTCGGTCGAGGGTCACGTCGAGCGCCTGCGCGAGAACGACCTTCCGGAGGTCGCCGGCGCGGATCCGCTCGACGGCGGCCGCGACGGAGTCACGCCACGCGGTCCGCGGGGTAGTGCGCGTCCGCGAGACGATCGCGGGCGGCGGCCCCGGATCGGGGTCGTCGAGGCCGGCCAACCGTTCGCGTTCGTCGTCGAGGCGGTCCTCGACGGCCGCGACCGTCGCGTCGGGGCCGACGGCATTGACCGTCAGCCACGTTCCGCGGTCGGTTTCGGTCACTTGCACGCGCGGGAGGACGAATCGCGCGCCGGGGAAGTCGACCCAGACCGAGCCGTCGCCGCCGTCGTCGTGGAAGGCGAAGCCGCCGAACAGTCGGGGGCAGGCGGCCTCGGTGCCGGCGTGGACGTCGCCGGAGCGCAACAGCCGGTCGATGCCCTCGCGGACGGCGGTGAATCGGTCTCGTCCGTCCGCGGTGATTGCGGCGGCGACGCCGCCGGCGACCACCGTCGCTTCGTCGGGCCCCGTCCAGAACGTCCGCGGCGCCGGCAGCGCGTCGAGGGCGACACGGAGCGAGGGGACCGACGCCCGGATCGATCGACTGACGAGACGCGTTCCCGTCTCGTCGCTTCGCGGGACACCCATTATAAACCTGTGAGGCCGCCGCACTCTTTTACCTAACTATCCGTAGCGTTCCTCGCGCCAAGGGTTCGCCGTCACGGAGTAACCCCGCTTCTCCCAGAAGCCGCGTTCCGGTTCGGTGAGGAACTCGACCCCGGTAACCCACTTGGCGCCCTTGTAGGCGTAGCGGTGAGGTGTGACCACGCGGACGGGGCCGCCGTGTTCCTGCGGGAGGGGGTCGTCGTCGAACGCGAACGCGAGGAGCGTCTCGGGGCGCAGACACGCATCGAGGGGGAGGTCGGTCGTGTAGCCGTCCGCGGCGTGAAAGAGGACGTGTTCCGCGTCGTCGTCGACGCCGGCGTGGTCGGCGAGCGTCCGGAAGGGCACGCCGGTGAACTCACAGTCGAACCGGCTCCAGCCGGTCACGCAGTGGAAGTCCTGTCGCTGCGTCTCGACGTCCAGCGACGTGAACGCCTCCCAGTCGACGGTTCGTGGCTCCGATACGGCACCGCTCAGCGTGAGCGACCACTCCTCGCGGGTGACCCGGGGTTCGTTCCCCTTCGAGAGGACGGGAAACTCCTCGGTTCGGTGTTGTCCCGGCGGGAGGCGCTCGTCGCCGAACTCTCGGTAGAGCCCGGTGACGTCTTCGACCATACCGCCTCTGACGCCCGAAGCCACCTATGCGTGTCGATAGGGTAGTAGATTCAAAAATTCCAGTTTGTCTTATCCAAGAATATCCTTGGCTGGTGAAACCTTCAGTTTTTGAAAGCCGGGCTTTCCCCCACAGAATTTAAATACGCCCCTTCCAAAGCGTCGAACGTCCAAATGCCGAACGTGGAAATAACGGTCCCGGAACACCTGGAGATGCAGATCGCCCAGTTGATCGAGCAAGGGGAGTTCGTCAACCGCGAGGAAGCCATCCAGGAACTGCTCTCGACGGGGATCCGGGCGTACAAGACGAGCGGTCCGATCGAGGAGGAAGAGCCCGGCTTCGAGGACGAGGGTATGATGGGTCACGAAGACGAGTACGTGTTCTAATCGCTGCGGTCCCTCTCTCGGGAGCGGCGCAGTAATCCTTAACCGGCTTTCGTCCGTACGCGACAGCATGCACAAGGAGGAACTCCTCGAACTCCACGAGCAGATGGTGACGATCATGAACTACTTTCGGAGTCAAGAGACCGTCGACAGCGAACTCTTCGACCCCTACGAGTCACTGAGCGTCGACCCCTCGCACGTCCACAAGTCGAAAAGCGAGCACAAACACGCGGTGTTCGTTCTCGGCAACGCCCTCGCGACGGCGATGAGCGAAGACGAGTTCTCGGACGCCGGCCGGGTCGGCAAGCGGATGGCCGAACTCGCCGAGGACGCCGAAAGCAAGCTGTAACGCCCGATTCGCTCCGTTGGTGGTTCCCCGCCGAGCGACGGCCACGTCGCCGCCCGTCGGATTCATTACCACCGGGGCGTGAACAGGGGACATGCTCGGCGCGCCTGACGCGGCGACCCTCTTCCGATTGGCGGTCGGTCTCTCTCTCCTGATCGTCGTCGTCGCCGTCGTCGCACTCGACCGGCCGCGCGGTCGGTGGGGGGCCCACCTGCGCTCACGGTTCGTCCTCGGCGTTCCTTGGGGAACGCTCGTCTCGGTCGGTGTCGTCCTCGCGGTGTATCTGTTCGTCCAAGGTGGGTGGAGCGACTGGTACAGCCCGGTCACCATCCCCTTTCGGGCGTGGTCGTACTTCTACCCGCTGGGGCTACTGGCCGCCGGGTTCTCTCACTCCGGCGCGGGCCACCTCGTCGGCAACCTCGTCGGGACGATCGTGTTGGCACCGGTCGCGGAGTACGCTTGGGGCCACTTCCCTCGCGAACGGGGTACGCAGACGTTCACCTCGGCGTGGACCAACCCCTACGTGCGGGCGTTCGTGGTGTTTCCGGCCGTCGTCGTCGCCCTCGGCCTGTTCACCGCCGCCTTCTCGCTCGGCCCGATTATCGGCTTCTCGGGGGTGGTCTTTGCCTTCGCGGGGTTCGCACTGGTGCGGCACCCGATCACGACGGTCGTCGCGCTGAGTGCCGGCAACGCGGTCCGGACGCTCTACCGGGCGCTCCAGACCCCCACGCTGTCGGCGAGCGCCGGGCCGTCCTACTCCTCGCCGTGGTGGGCCGACATCGCCATCCAAGGACACGCGGTCGGACTCCTCGCGGGCGTCCTTCTCGGGGTGTGGTTCCTCCGATCCAGTGACGCGGAGCGACCGTCGGCGGCCCGCGTCGCCGTCGGCGTCGTGCTCTTCGGGGTCGCCCAGTCGATGTGGGCGGTCTACTGGTACCGCGGCAGTGAGACGTACGTCCTCTATCGTGCGGCCGGCCTCGCGCTGGTGGTCCTCCTAGCGGCGCTCGTCGCCGGAACGGTCGCGGCGTCGGCCCGGCCGCTCCTGTCGGCACCGGAGAGTCCGGACGCGCTTCAGGCGGTCCCGCGGTGGCAGGTCGGCGGGGTCGCCCTGCTACTCTGTACCGCCGCCATCGCCGGGCCGGCGGTGCCGATCAATCTGATGACGGCCCAGTCCGGCGACCTGCCAGGGGAGAGTGACCCGATCACGGTTCGTGGGTACGAGGTGACCTACGCGGAGGACGTGCCGAACGGGATGGTGTCGGTGATCGACGTGGAGGCGTTCGGGGAGACGACACAGGTCAACACCTCGGGGGTGATCGTCAGAAACCGCGACCGCGGTATCTGGATGACCGCGGTCTCGAAGGGGCGACTCGACTTCACCGGGACGACGCAGGTCCGCGTCGGCGGCGTCGGGTGGCGGGACTCCGTCCGCGTCCGTCGAACCGGGTGGAACGCCATCGGGGGCGGAACGGTCTACCGGGTCGGCCTCGCTTACGGGGACCGCAACGTAACCGCCTACACCTCGCCGCCGGCGCGGGCCGACCCCGTAATCGCCGGCCGAAACGTCACTCTCGAAGCGGCGCCGGAGGGCTTCCGTCTCAACGTCTCGGTGGGAAACCGGTCGTCGGTCGCGCCAATGCCCGCCACCAACCAGACGATATCGGTCGGTGGCTTGGAGTTCCTCAACGTCGAGGGACGAGTTTACGCCCTCAACGGCGGGACACGAGTTCGGGTCGCGAGACAGGAGACCTACGAGTGAGCCGTCTGGCTCAGGACCACTCGATCCGGAACACTTCCGTATCGATCTCGTGACGGTCGGCCGCGTGGTGGTCGAACTGTCGGTCGAGGGAGAACTGCGCCGCGAAGGCGTGGGTCACCTCGCCGCCGTTGTCGGCCGCGAACGCCTCGACGAACTCCCGACTGCCGGCGTTGTGGACCGAGTAGGAGACCTCGGCAATCTCGGCGGCCGTCGCCAGAAACGCCCGGTCGGCGTGTTCGTTGCCCGACTGCGCGCCGAACGGCGGGTTCATCACGACTGTCGTCGGTCCGTCCGGATCGACCGGGGCGCTGGTGGCGTCGCCCTGTACCCAGTGGATCTCCGTTCGGGTGCCGACCCGCCGCCTGTTTTCGCGGGCGACTTCCAGCGCGTCCCGGTCGAGTTCGACCCCGACCGCTCGCTCGGGGCCGCGCAGCGCCGCCCCGAGCGTGAACATCCCCGTCCCCGCGCCGAGGTCGACGACCGTCCGGCCTTGGATGTCGTCGTTGAGGTCGGCCACGTGAACCACGTGTGCGGCCAGTTCCGGCGGCGTCGGATACTGTTCGAGGGCGGCCTGCGGGTTCTCGAAGCCGGCGACGACGGCCAACTGCCCGGCGAGTCCGGCCTTGGTCGCCATCATCGGCCCACCGCCCCACGGGCCCAAGCCGTCCGTTCGTCCGTCGTTTGCCTTCGGGACCGTGTGGGTATCATACTCGCCATAACATATTTTCTGGTTATACTAAAGTCTTTGCGAATACACAGTGGTAATTACTCGAACGAGACACGCGGCCGTGGGTCGTCCGATGCCCACACGCGATCCACCGCACCGTCTCAGGTCGCACACGACCAGACGCCACGGCCGTCTGCGCGGGCGCCCCGTTCGAGCGTCGCGTATCGGTCCCGGTCTTGGAACGGGCTGTCGTAGAGTCTCGCGTGGCCGCGTTCGAGCAACGCGGCGTTGAACGACTCGCCGTCGACGCGGACGTACGCGAGCAGTCGGTCGTAGCCGCCGCGCCGGCCGGCTGCCGCGTCGAAGCGCAGGGTGACCGAACGGTCGGCGAGTCGCTCGACGGCGAAGGTCGTCGCCGCCTCGCCGTGGCGGCGGAGACAGCGATGGCCCGTCTCGGTGTCTGGCACCCCTTCGAACTCCGTGGGGTCGTTCTCGACGTGGACCTCCGGCGTGTCGACCCCGAGCAGTCGCACCGTGTCCGTCCGCCCGTCCGGGAACCGTACGTCGAGCGTGTCGCCGTCGACCACGTCGGTTACGCGGACGGTCGTTCCGCTCGCGGGCGTCGCCGTCGTCGCCCCGCCGGCGTCCGATGGAGCGGGTCCGACCCCGAGACAGCCGGCGCTCACGAGACAGAGGGCGAGGACGAGCGCACGATTCCGGTTCACGGCTTCCCGTCGGGCCGGGCGGGCAAAAACGCCCCGTCGATCACATCTCGGCGAGCGTATCGATGCCGAGCAGCCCCAAGCCGTTCTCGAACACCCGTGCGGTCGCGTCGGTCAGGACGAGACGCTCCGCTGCCGCGTCCTCGGCGTCGAGCACGCGGTTCTTGTGATAGAAGGAGTTGAACACGTGTGCCAGCTCCAGCAGGTAGCGGGCGAGAGGCGCCGCGTCGTATCGCTCCTCACACCGCCCGAGCACGAGCGGGTAGCGGCCGAGGTGGTGGAGCAGGTTGTGGTCGGTGTCGTTGAACGCCGCCGGATTGACACCTTCGACGTCGGGGACCGTCTCCGCCGCATCGAGAATGCTGTACGCGCGGGTGGTTGCGTACTGGACGTACGGGCCGGTGTCGCCCTCCAGCGAAACCGCCTCGTCGATGTCGAAGGTGATGTCCTTGCCGCGGTTCGAGGCGACCATCCCGTATTTGACCGTCGCGAGCGCGATCTTGCGGGCGATGGTGTCGATCCCCTCCTCGGCAACGTCGCGGCCCTTCTCCGCGACGATGTCGCGGGCGCGCTCCCGGGCCGCGTCGAGTACCTCGCGGACGGTAACGATCTGACCGCCGCGGGTCGACATACTCCCCTCGGGGAGGCTGATCATTCCGTAGTCGATGTGTTCGAGGTGGACGTCGTCGTACCCCATCTTCCGGGCGGCGACGAACAGTTGCTGGAAGTAGCGGTTCTGCTCGCTGGCGACGACGTAGACCGACTGGTCGGCGTCGAGTTCGCTCACCCGGTACTCGATGGTCGCGAGGTCACGGGTGCCGTAGACCGTCGAGCCGTCGGACTTGACGATATAGAAGGCGTCGAAGTCGGCGTCTGCGACGCTTCCCGCCTCGTCGAGCAGCTCGCGAGCCCGATCCAGCGACGCGTCGACGGCCGCGGTCGACGGGTCGCCCGCCTCGCCGTACTCGTCGGCGTAGATGGGGATAAACACCGAGTCGTCCGGTCCGCGCATCGCCACGTCTTCGTCGAGGGCCTTCTCGACGACTCGGTCGTTCCACCCCTCGCGGGCGTAGAAGCTCTCACCCAGCCAGAGGTCGAAGTCGACGCCGAGTTCGGCGTAGACGCGCTCGAAGCGCTCGATGCTCGCCTCACGGAACCGCTCCCAACGCTCGACCGCCTGCTCGTCACCGCGTTCGAGGCGTGCGAACCACTCCTTGCCGTCGTCGACGTGGAAGGATCGCTCCTCGGCGACCGCCTCGCCGAACGCGTCGGTCACGGCGTCGAAGGCCTCGACGTCCTCCAGCATCGAGTCCCGCTGTTCGAACTGCTGGTAGAGCTCCAGTAGGTGGGCGATGGGGTTGTCCTCGAAGGCGGCCTCGTCGCCGAATTCGACGTATTCGTGGAGGAGATTACCGAACTGTGTCCCCCAGTCCCCGAGGTGGTTGTCACGGGTCACGTCGTGGCCCCGCGCCTCCAACACGTTCATCAACGCGTCGCTGAGGATCGTGTTCCGCAGGTGACCCACGTGGAGCGGTTTAGCGATGTTCGGCGAGGAGACGTCGGCGACGATCCGGTCGGGGTCGTCCCGCTCTCGCGTCCCGTAGGCCGCCCCCTCCGCGTCGATTGTCGACAGCGTCCGCAGAGCCATCCGGTCTACGTCGAGGTGGTAGTTGATGTGGCCGTTCTCGACGGAGACCGAGGCGATCCCGTCGGGCAACCCGGCCTCGCGGTGTCGGTCGGCAATCTCCTCGGCGACCGCCATCGGGTTCGCCCCCGCGTCGGCCGCGATAGCAAAGGAAACCGCGGACGAGAACTCCCCTTTCTCCTCGTCGTCGAAGTCCTCCAACTCGACGGTCGAGGGCTCGACGTCGCGGTCGTAGCCCGCATCGCCGACCGCGACGCGTATCCCCTCGAATAGCTCGCGCTTGATGGCTCCAAGCATTCTTCGGAAATCCTCGCCCCTACTGCGGGATAAATCTCACTACATCGCCGCCATCGAGGGTCCGTACGGACCGCTGTCCCCGTTTCCCGCCGATTACGCCTTCGGTGGTCCGCGACCGCTGGAACCGACGACCACCGATCCGCCTCGGGTCCTGCCCGGCGCCGCTCGCTCTCAGTCCCGCGTCGACACGCGGTGTGCCCGCGGGACGAACACGAGGAAGGCGATCAGTCCCAGTGTCCAAGCCACGAACACGACCGACTCGCCGCCGTACCGCTGGGCCAACACCAGCGGACTCACGCTCGTTCCGAACAGCCCCACTGCGTACCCCAGCCTGTCCGCTCGGCGCTCGAACTCGAGCGGCGTCGCGCCGAGCGACAGGTCGAACGTGACGTAGAAGTACGCCGCGCCGGCGTATATCGTCGCCGTCGCGAACGCCACGTACGGGCCGGTTCCGACCCCGCCGAACAGACCGAGAGCGACGGCCGCTCCGACGCCGAGTGCCGCCGTGGCCGCCCGCCGCGGCGACACCTGACCGTCCCGCCCGTCGGTATCGCCGGTCACGCGCGATTACCCGGACGCCGCGCGTTCGGCGAGCAACTCGCGAGCGCGCTCTAGGTGTCGCGCCCGGGCGTCGTGAGTCGTCTCGGCGATGGTTCGTAGCTTGTATCGGATCCGACAGCGATAGCCGGCGTCTAGGCCCTCTTCGCGCCGGGCACGCTCCCAGAACGTCGCGGCGAGTTCGTCGAGTCGCCGTTCTTCGCCGGTGTCCGGTGGCTCCTCGATGGCGTCGAGTAACCGCCGGTTGACCTCCTCTAGCGTCCGCATATCGTCCACTTGCGGCTCGATGCTCAAATAGCTTCAGCTGGATCGACACGGATGGGCGCGTGTCACGGACGCCTCGCTGTCGCTTGGGGTCGGTGGTCGGTAGAAACGTCCCGGCGGCGATTTGAACGCCGGTCCCTGGCTCCGGAAGCCAAGAGGATAGTCCACTACCCTACCGGGACACGTCGACTCGATGTTGCCCGGAATCACGTATATACCTATTGATCGGGCGCCGGTGCGAACACCGCTCCGGGACGGCACCGCCCGAGGGTTTCAGATCCCAAGGATCGGCGTGGGATATATGTCTCGACCGTGGCAGGCTCGAACGGTATGGGTCCCCACACTCGACTCTCCCGACGGCGAGTCCTCGCGTCGCTCTGTGCGCTCGCGGGGTCGGTCGCCGGCTGTACAGGTGACGGAAGCGAGGATCGCACCACGCCGTCGCGGACGCGGACCGCCGCCCCGACGGCGACGACCGCTCAACCGACGGACACGACAACGGACGAACGAACGCCGCTGATCGACGCCATCGACGGCGAGGCGGTGCCGTTCGATCCGGGCGCAGCCCCGGAGGGATTGGACGCCGTTGCGGCCCGACTGTCCCGATCACGGATCGTCGGTATCGGCGAGAACTCACACGGCGTGAGCGAGTTCAAGACAATCGAGCACCGTCTCATTCGGCGTCTCGTCGCCGACCACGGCTATCGGCTGATCGCCATGGAAGGGACGCTGGGCGATTTTGGCCCGGTCGACCGCTACGTCGCGGGCGAAGACGTCGATCTCGATACGGCGATGGCGTCGACCGAGTTTTACTTCTGGCGGACGGGACCGATCCGTCGGCTGTTCGAGTGGCTGCGGGCGTTCAACGCCGACCGCCCCGCCGCGGATCGGGTCGTGGTCCGGGGGTACGACGCCCAGTTTTTCGACGTGAACGCGACGGCGGTGCGCTCGTATCTGTCACGGGTCGATCCGACGTATCTCGACGGGGTCCACGACCGCCTGACTCCGCTCACCCGGCCGCTCTACGAGCGCCACGACGCCGACCTCTCGACCGAGGCGCGACGAGACCTGCTCGATTCGCTCGGGGAACGACTCCGGAGCCACCGTGACGCCTACGTCGCCGAGACGTCGACCGCCGAGTGGCGACTCGCCCGCCGGCACGTGTGGACGCTCGAACGCGGCTTACGGTTCCAAGAGGCGCTCCGAGCCGAGCGGTACACACAGGGTAAGCGCGTCCGCGACGCGGCGATGGCCGCGAACGTCGCGTGGCTCCGCGACTGGACGGGCGCCGACCGGGCGGCGGTGGTGGGCAGTACGAACCACACGATGCGAAACGACGGCGTGGGCGCGGACGAGGCCGCTCGCATGGGACAGCACCTGACCGACGAGTTCGGCGACGACTACTACTCACTCGGCTGTCTGTTCGGCACCGGTCGCTTCGCGGCGCCGGCCGATCCGGACCGAACGGCCTTCGAGACACACGACCTCGACGGACCCGTTCCCGGCACGCTCGCCGCGACGCTCGTCGCAGCGGAGCACTCCCCGCTCTTTCTCGACTTCGAGGCAGCACGCGACCGAGCCCCGATAGAGACGCTCCTCGCGGACACCTCGAAGGTCGGAGTGTCGGTCCCGCGGGCCGCAAATCGGGGTGCAATCCCGTTACCGGCGGCGCCCGAGGCCGTCTACGACGGGGTCGCCTTCGTCCGGGACGTCACGCCGGCGTCGTTCGCGTCGGGAGAGTGATCCCCGGCAGGAAAACGGCGTGACGGCCCCTCAGGGCCAGTTGCCGCGGTCGTCGGCGGCGTCGGCGACGCGGTCGATAGCGACGACGTACGCGGCCGTCCGGAGGTTCGGTACGGCGGTCGACTCGTAGGTGTCGACCAGTCGGTCGAACGACTCGGTGACGACCCGTTCGAGTTCGTCGTTGACGCGCGCTTCGGTCCACGCGAACCGCTGTCGGTTCTGCACCCACTCGAAGTACGAGACGGTGACCCCGCCGGCGTTCGCTAGGATATCGGGCACGACGTAGACGTCACGGTCGGTGAGGACGTCGTCGGCGTTGGGGGTTAGAGGACCGTTGGCCGCCTCGACGATCACGTCGGCCTGCACGTCCCGGGCGATCTCCGCGTCGACGGCGTTCTCTAGAGCCGCGGGGACCAGCAGATCTACGTCCGCGGTCAGCAACGCCTCGTTCGTCAACTCCTCGTCGGCGTCGGGGTAGCCGACGACCGATCCAGTCTCGCGTTTGTGCCGCTTGACCGCCGCGGCATCGAGGCCGTCGGCGGCGTAGACGCCGCCGCGGGAGTCACTGACCGCGACGACCGTCGCGCCCGCGGCGTCGAGGAGCGTCGCGGCGACCGATCCGGCGTTGCCGTAGCCCTGCACGGCGACCGTCGCGTCCTCGATCCCTCGTCCGAGGTAGTCGAAAACCTCCCGAGCGGCGAGCATCGTCGACCGACCCGTGGCCTCGACCCGACCGGCGCTTCCTCCGGAGGACGGTGATTTCCCGGTAACGACGCCCGGTTCGGTCGTCCGTTCGAGAGTCTCGTAGGTGTCCTTGATCCAGTTCATCTCCCGTTGGCCGGTGTTGACGTCGGGCGCGGGGATGTCCCGATCCGCGCCGACGAGTGGCCGGAGTTCGGTCGCGAACGCACGCGTAATCCGTTCGAGTTCCGTCTCGGAGTACGACCGAGGGTCGAACGCGATGCCACCTTTCGCCCCCCCGTACGGGATATCGACCACGGCGCACTTGTACGCCATCCACCCCGACAGCGCCGTCACCTCGTCTTGGGTGACGTTCGGGTGGTATCGGATGCCACCCTTGTACGGCCCGCGGTCCCCGTTGAACTGGACGCGGTAGGCGCGGAACTGCTCGACCGATCCGTCGTCCATCTCCACCGAAAGCGTCGTCTCCAAGACGCGCTCGGGGCGTTTGAGTCGCTCGATCACGTCGGGGCCAGCGTCGAGGTAGGCCGCGGCGTCGTCGATCTGTTCTTGGAGACTCTCGAACGGGTTGATGTCCGCCATCTGGCCCGCCGGTTTGCTCTCCTGCAATACAGGCCTTTCGACGGTCCGGGACGCTTATTCCCGCCCGTCCGCCCGGTCGAGAATCCGCTCGGCCTGTGCCAGCAACGGCGCGTCGATCATCTCGCCGTCCACCTCGAAGACGCCACCCTCGGCCGCCTCGTCAGCGTCGAGCACCCGCCGGGCCCACGCGACCCGTTCGGCGTCGGGGGCGAACCCCTCGACGACGACGGGCAGTTGGTCGGGGTGGATCACCATCTTCCCGTCGTAGCCGAGCGTGGCGGCGAACTCACTCGACTCACGGAGGCCGGCGTCGTCGTCGAGGTCGGTGTGGACGGTGTCGACGGCGTCGACGCCCCCCGCCCGCGCCGCCACGACGACCCGCTGGCGGGCGTACAGCACCTCCGTCCCCGCGCTCGTCCGGGTCGCGCCGAGGTCGGCAGCGAGGTCCTCGGCGCCGAAACAGAGTGCGTCGACCGCTTCGGCCGCTGCTACCTCGCGTGCGTCGAGGACGCCGGTGGCGGTTTCGATCAGCGCGAGGATCGGGACCGACAGGTCGCGGGCGGCGAGCATCTCGGTGACGGTGGCAACCCGCTCGGCGGTCGCTTTCGGTACCATCACCGCGTCGAGACGCGACGACACGTCGACGAGCGCGTCGAGGTCCGCGGCCGGCGACCGTCCGACGCGGACGGCTACCTCCGCGTTCACGGGGTCGAAGGAGGGATCGGCAAGCAGGTCGCCAACGGCCGCCCGTGCCGCGTCAGCGTCGGTCGGTGCGACGGCGTCTTCGAGGTCGAATACGACCGTATCCGCGCCGGTGGCCGGTGCCGTGCGACACCGATCCGGGCGATCACCCGGCGTGAACAGGACCGTTCGGCGAGCCATGTCGAGGGCTGGGCGGCCCGGGACATCAATCCCGGGTCAGAGGAGGACGACGCCGACCGTGACTAGGTTGAGGACGGCGGCCACGGTCCACGGGAGCGCTAGGCCGACGGGAACGAGACCGTAGTACGCGGCGGGCAGGACGGCTCGCCCGGCGAGGCCGACGCCGACGGCAACACCCTTCAGCGTGACGAGCGCCGGGAGCGTCCCGATATCGGCGATGAGGCCGGCGGCGACGGGGTTGAGTTCGGTCAGGCCGAGACGGAGGCCGACGACAGTGAGCGCGACGTCGAGCGCGAGCGCCCCGAGCGCGCACGCCCAGAGCCAAGTCGTGTACGCCGTCGTCCGGGCGGCGACGGTGGCGACGTACGCACCGCCGACCGACGGGCCGACCGTCTCCGGACGCCGGCTGTTCGCGGAGTCCGTGTTGGTTGCCATACCTGTGCCACAGCAACGTCCCCCGTGAGTATACGCCGCATACGCGGCGGAAACGACTCATTACCGGAGGCCACACGCCGAGAGATGGCCGGCTCAGTCGAGCGCCGACTCCAACCGCTCGATCAGCGACGCGTTACCGAGGTGGGTCGGCGTCCGGTCGTGGAGGCCGTCGGGATCGACGTCGAGTATCGAGCCGTCGCCGTCGGAGGTCCGGCCGCCCGCCGCCCGGATCACGTATCCCACGGGGTTGGCCTCGAACTGGAGGCGGAGTTTGCCCTCGGGCGCCGATTCGAGGCCGGGGTAGGCGAACACCCCGCCGTAGGTGAGCACTTGATTCACGTCGCCGATCATCGCCCCGCCGTATCGGAGCTTGAGTTCGTTTTCGACCGACTCGGCGTAGCTCGCGAAGTCGTCGGGCCAGTCGGGGACCCGTCCGCCGAAGCCGTAGACGGTCGGCTCCGCGGGGAGGGTCACGTCCTCGCGGAGTGTCGTCGCCGTGCCCTCCTCGATCAGATACTCGGTCGCCGACTCACCCTCCGCGAAGACCATCGTGGTGAGAGGGCCATAGAGGACATATCCCGCGGCGATCAGATCGCGCCCCCGGGCGGGCAGCGGGGCGTCGTAGACGCCGACGATGGTGCCCATGACGTTGTTTGGCTTGAGGTTCGAGGAGCCGTCGAGGGGGTCGACCGCGACCGAGAGCCCCTCACCCGTGTCGACGACCGACGCCCGCTCCTCGCTGGCGTACTCGCCGACGCCGTCGATCCCGCCGAGGCGGTCTTCGAGCAGGTCGTCGGCGTACTCGTCGGCCGCCAACCGCCGGTCACCGGTGGGATTCTCGGCCTCGGACTTCTCGCGGCGGCCGGGCAACCCCGCGCGGATCTCCGGGGCGGTCGCGGCGACCGTCTCACGGATCGCGGCGACGGCGTCGTCCCGGCGCATCAGTCGCTCGCTTCGACGGTGCCGGTCGCCGCGAGGGCCTCGTCGACGGACGCGTCCTCGAAGATGACCGCTTCGAGGCCGTCGAGGATGGCCTCGGGGTTCTCCCGCTGGAAGACGTTGCGGCCGACCGCCAAGCCGTTGGCGCCGGCGTCCATCGCTTCCCGTACCGTCGAGAGGAACGCCTCGTCGCTCGTCTTCGATCCGCCGCTCATCACGACCTTCATGTTGCCCGCGCTGTCGACGGCCCACTCCATTGCGTCGGCCGAGCCGGGATACTTCACCTTCGCAATGTCGGCACCGAGTTCGAGGCCTAGGCGGGAGGCGTAGGCGATGGTACCGGGACTCGTGTCGTCTTTCAGCCCTTGGCCGCGCGGGTACGACCACATCACGACACCCATGTCGTGATCACGGGCCGCCTCCTGTGCCTGTCGGAACTCCTCGAACATCTCGACCTCGTGGTTCGACCCGCCGTAGACGGTGAAGCCGATGGCGTCGGCGCCGAGTTCGGCCGCGTAGTCGACCGACCAGTTGACCGACGAGTCGGGCTCGCCCATCCAGAGGTTGCTCGTCCCGTTCAGCTTCGCGAGCAGGGACACGTCGTCCTCGTAGGACGGATAGTACGCCTCGGCGACGCCCTTCTGGACCGCGACGGCGGTCACCGCGTCGTGGGTGGCTACGTCGAACACCGTCGCGGGGTCGGTCGTCTCCGGCACCGGTTCGAAATCGACCGGGCCGTGTTCGAGGCCGTGATCGTACGCGAGGATCAGTGCCTTGCCGTCACGAGTGATCGCGGAGTCAGCACCGGGAATCATGTATAGAACGTTCCGGTCAAATCACACATAAAGCGTGTGGTCGGCCGGCGTCGCGGGACGAACAGTCTCGGCTTCGGGCTTCGAGGCGCGGACACCCGTCACAGCCGCCCGACGCCCGATTCCGGAAGCGGATGCCACACTGTCCGTTATGCGCCATCGCTCCGACGAGTGACGGGGTCCCGGACGCTGTGAGGACCCCTACTCGTGAGACCGGTGTCGCGTCATCCGGCGGCGCTCGCGTGGCGTCGCTGGGTCCCCGGTCGCTACCCTTACAACCCTCCCACGCGCAGGGGTCCACATGCGAGGATTCGATCAGATCGACACCGTCGGGGTCGTCGGCGCCGGGACGATGGGTAGCGGCATCGCACAGGTCGCCGCCACCGCCGGCTACGACGTGGTGATGCGGGACATCGAGGACGACCTTGTCGCGGACGGCTTCGACCGCATCGACGACAGCCTCTCTCGGTTCGTCGAGAAGGACCAACTCGCCCGGTCGGAGGCCGACGCCGCAGTCGAGCGCATCTCCGGCACGACCGACCTCGACGACCTCGCGGCCTGTGACTACGTCATCGAGGCAGCCATCGAGAACATGGAGATCAAACAGGAGGTCTTCGCGGACCTCGATGCCGCCGTCGACGACGACGTGATCCTCGCGACGAACACCTCGACGCTCTCGATCACCACCATCGCGTCGGCGACGGAGCGTCCCGAACTCGTCGTCGGCCTGCACTTCATGAACCCCGCGCCGATCATGGAGGGTCTCGAACTCGTCGTCGGCGAGAAGACGGCCGACGCGGCCGTCGAGTGCTCGCACACCCTCGCCGAGGACTTCGGGAAGACCACTTGGGAGTCCGACGACAAACCAGGCTTCGTCGTCAACCGGGTGTTGATGCCGTGGATCAACGAGGGCATCCGCGCCTACGACGAGGGCGTCGCGAGCAAGGCGGACATGGACGCTGGGCTGAAACTCGGCACGAACGTCCCGATGGGGCCGCTCGAACTCGCCGACCACATCGGCCTCGACGTCTGTCTCGACGCCAGCCAGACGCTCGCCGACGAACTCGGCGACCGCTACAAGCCGCCCTATCTGCTCAAGCGAAAGGTCGCGGCCGGCGACCTCGGCCGGAAGACGGGCGCCGGCTTCTACGAGTACGACTGAGTCGAGCGCTCGCTCACCCGCCGGTGTCGGTGGATCCATCCCCGCCACCGTCGCCATCGGTCCCGCCAGTGGTCGCCTCGGGGCTGTCGGGCACGAACCGCGAGGCGATCAGCCCGACGGCGGCGGCGATGGCGGCCGGAACGCCCACGAAGAGGATCAACACGACGAAGAGTCCGCCACGCTCCCCGAGGCCGCCGTCGACGGGGACGGCCGGGCTGAGTGCGACCACCGGCACGCTCAGTAAGACGACTGCGACGGCGTAGCCGCTTTTCGCGACCGCATCTTGGACCGTCCGCCGGCGGACTAGATAGGCGGTGGCGCCAAGCCACGCGACGAAGCCGAGTGGAATCGCCAACCCACTCCCCGTGAGAAACCCAAGGACGGCGGTGCCGACCACGCCGACGACGAGCCCGCCAACGGCGCCGACCAAGGCGGTAAGTGTGCCGTCGATGGCTCCGTCGGGGGCTAGCAGCCGGCTGGCTTTCCACTCCGTCCCGGTGGCTCCGGACCCGTCGGCCGCGTCGGTGAGCCGGCGACCGTACGCCGCGACGGTGGCGCCGATCCCGGAGTCCGCCTGTGACTCGGCGGCGCCCGCGGCCATCTCCGTCCCAACCTCGGCCTCCGCCTCGTCCCACACGCCGTCGTCGTCCGCGTCGGCCGCTGCCCGCTCCTCGGTGAGGTCGGCCGAACAGTGCATACAGTAGGTCGCCGTCCGACCGATTGGCTCACCGCAGTTCGGACAGCGCGGATCGGTCGTGGAATCAGTCATGTCAGAGCGTCCGTCTCGACGGGCAGCCTGTGTCGTGGTCGTCGACAGACTGTTTGGATATATGACACTACAACCCCTTCACCGTTACTGTGACACCGTTCCCGCGACGAGTCGGTGACCGATCCAGACAGCTTTTGGTCGCGGACACTCACGTCACGGCCGATGGAAGTCGCCATTCTCACCGTGGGCGACGAGGTGCTCGCGGGTGATACGGAGAACACGAACGCGACGTGGCTCGCCGACCGGTTGACGGCGGCGGGTGCGACGGTCGTCCGCATCCTCACCGTCCCGGACGACCGGGTAGTGATCCGGGAGACCGTCGAGCGGTGGTGTGAGGCCTTCGACGCCGTCGTCGTCACCGGCGGGTTGGGCGGCACGCACGACGACGTGACTGCCGACGCCATCGCGGACGCCTTCGGCCGTGAGTTGGTCGTCGACCCCGCAGTCCGCGAGGACGTCGTCGAGACTGTCGCCGCCTACCGGGAGCGAAATCCCGACTTGGTCGAGGCCCACGACCTCGACATCGACGTCGACGCTTGGGCGGCACTGCCCGAAGGGTCCCGTCCGCTCGTCAACCCCGAGGGCCTGTGTCCCGGCTGCGTCCTCGAAAATGTCTACGCCTTCCCGGGGATTCCCGCGGAGATGCAGGCCCTCTTCGAACTCGTTGCCGGCGAGTTTGGCGGCGACACCGTCTCGACTACGCTGTACACTCCACAGCCCGAGGGATCGATGGTGGAGGCGCTCGCGGGCGTCCGCGAGCGGTTCGACGTCACCGTCGGAAGTTACCCGAGCGGAGACGAGCAAAACCGGTTGAAGATCACCGCGACCGACGCCGCCGAGATCGAGGACGCGGCCGCGTGGCTCCGAGAGCGAATCGACGTCGTCCCGGAGTGAGTCGGGCGGCCGCGCCCCATGGCGACGACTCCTCGTCGAACGGGGACGACGGCGTGAGAATCACGACTGATTCTGCGGGCCGTGCGTTTAACCCGCCGCCGGCCATCACTCCGAGAGATGATCGAGGCCGACTCCCTCCGGAAGACGTACGGCGACTTCCCCGCCGTCGTCGGCAGCACGTTCGATGTCGAGCGGGGCGAGATTTTCGGCATCGTCGGCCCGAACGGCGCAGGAAAGACGACGACACTGAAGATGATCGCCGGGCTGATCGAGCCCTCGGCTGGGTCGGCGACTGTTGCGGGCTTCGACGCCGAGGATCCCGAGATGCGCCGCTCGCTCGGATTTCTCCCCGAGGAGTCGCCGCTCTACGAGGATATGACCGCCCGCTCGTATCTCGAGTTCTTCGCCGACCTCTACGACGTGCCGTCCGAGACGGCGACCGAACGGATCGAGGACACCCTCGACCGCCTCGAACTCGACCACCGCGACCGTCGACTCGGCGACGTATCGAAGGGGATGAAACGCAAGGTCGCAATCGCTCGGTCGCTGGTGAACGACCCTGACGTGTTGGTCTACGACGAACCCGCGAGCGGGCTCGACCCGCTGACGACCAACTACGTCCTCGAGTTCGTCCGCGAACTCCGTGACGCCGGCAAGACGGTGCTGTTCAGCGCGCACAACCTCTATCACGTCGAGAGCGTTTGTGACCGGGTGGCGATCATGGACCGGGGCGAAATCGTCGCCCGCGGGACCGTCCCCGAGATTCGGGAACAGTACGGAACCACCGAGTACCGCGTGTTCACGTCGGTTCCCGTCCCCGCGTTCGAGACCGAGCCGGCCGGCGACCGTCACGTCACCACCGTCGCGGACATGGCGGCCGTCGAGCGGGTCCGCGAGGCGGCCGGCGAGGCGGGCGGCGAGGTGGTCGATATCCGCACCGACGAGCCGAGTCTGGAGGAGATATTCCTCGATCTGGCCGCGGAGACGGTCGACGGCCCGCGGGGGGCGCAGTGACGGCGCCGTCCGACCGACTCGACCGACTCCGCGACGGTCTCCGTGCGGTTGCCCGTATCGCCCGCTGGGAGGTGGGGCGAAGCGCCGGCGTCGTCGACCGACGGACGGCGGCGCTCGGCCTCGTTGCCCTCCTTCTCGCGGGGGCGGTCGGCGGCGCGACCCTCGCCACCGGCGGCGCCGCCCTCGACCGCGACGTCTACCGAATCGGAGTCGCGGCCGACAGCCCTTATCACGAGGTGGTCCGAGAGAGCCCGGCACTCGCGGCGCGATCCCCCGACCTCGGCTCGCTCGGCCGCAGCGTCGAGGTGGTCGTTCGCGGCGACCAGTTCTACGTTGCCGACTCGCGGAAGGCAGAGGCCGCGCTATCGTCGTTCCGGAGCGCCGTTCGACGGCACAACCTAGCTCAGATGGAGGCAGAGGAGAACGTCTCGGCGGCGTTCCCGGTCGTCGTCACGCTTCGGTACGCTGACCGCGGGGGCAGTCAGGGTGCTGTCGCCGGTGGCGACTCGGGGGCGGAAGCGGGCGCCGGGACCACCGGTGCAGCCGGCGGCGACTCCGCGTCCGGCGACGGGACGAGCAGTGGGAGCGACGGCGAGAGCGAAAGCGCGGGTGAGAGCGGCGGCGGGAGTGAAAGCGCAGGTGGGAGCGATGGCGGCGGGGGCTCGGACGACACTGCAGGCGCCGGCGGCACCGACGGCTCGCTCGGCGTCCCGTTTCTCGGCGGGAGTCTACTGGGCGGCGGCGACTCCGGCTCGCCGGCCGATATCTCGCCGCCGTTCCCCTTCGGCGCGCTCGTCCTCGCGTTCGTCTTCTTCGTGCCGATGAACTTCGTCATCCAGCCCTACGGGAGTAGCATCCTCAACGAACGGATCAACCGACGGGGCGAACTGCTCTTGGTCGCGCCCGTCTCCCCGACAGCCATCGTCGCGGGCAAGACCTTGCCGTACTTGGCGACGTTGGTGGGCTTGACCGCGGTCATCGCCTTCGCCATCGGCGGCGGCGTGACGAGCGTGGCCGCCGTTGCTCCCATCGCCGCGCTCTATCTCGCGGCTACCTTCGTCGGCGGCATGTTCGCCCGGTCGTTCAAGGAACTCACCTTCGTCACCGTCACCATCTCCGTCTTTCTCACCTCCTATGCCTTCGTCCCCGCCATCTTCACGAACGTGACGCCAATCGCCCTCATCTCGCCGCTGACGCTCGTCGTCCACGACCTGCAGGGTACCGGCGTCACTGCTGCCCAGTACGCCTTCTCCACCGGCCCCTTCTACGTGGGCGCGGCCGTCCTCTTCACCCTCGGGGTCGGCGTCTACCGCGAGGAGGATATGTTCACACAGCGACCCGTCCCGCTGAAGTTCCTCGACGCGCTCGATAGCCGGATCGCCGGACCGCGATCCATGGCCGTCCTGAGCGCGCTCGCTATCCCTTTCGTCTTCATCGTCGAACTCCTCGCCATCGCCGTCCTCTTTGTCCTCCCCGTCGACGTCTCGATTCCCCTCCTCCTGCTCGTCGTCGCCGGCGTGGAGGAAGTCGCAAAGAGTGTCCACGTCTACGCGGGATTCGAAAACGAGTTCACCGACCGCCGCACCCTGCGAACGGCACTCGTTCTCGGCTCGCTTTCGGGACTCGGATTTTTCCTCGGCGAGAAACTCACCGCCGTCGTCCAGTTCGTCGGGCTTCCGGATCTGGCGCTCGGGCAGGCGGCGTTCACACCGGTCGGAATCGGCTCCGCGGCCGCCCTCGGACTCCTCGTTGCCCCGCTCGTCCTCCACGCGACGACGACGAGTATCGCGGCGCTGGGTGCGAGTCGCTCCCGGAACTGGTATCTCGCGGCCCTCGTGCCCGCGACGTTGATTCACGCGGCGTACAACTTCGCGGTGGTGAGCGTCCTTGGGTGATCCACGCCTGACCATCGCCCGGCGGGAACTGGCGACGCTGCGCTCCGAGAAGACAATCGTCCTCGCCCTGCTCATCCAGTTGTTCATCGCCGCCTTCTCGTCGTTTCTCGTCGTCGGCCTCGTCTCGCTGTACGACCCCGGAAGCGTCGACGGCTTCGAGACGGAGGTGGCCGTCACCGGCGACGCGAGCAACGAGTTGCTGGCGACCGTCGACGAGCGACCGTCGATATCGGGGACGCGCTACGTCTCCGAGACGTCGGCGCGGGCGGCCTTCGACCGCGGAGAGGTGGACGCCGTCCTCCTCGCGGACCGGCGGGCGGGCCGGGTGTTCGTCTCGGCGACGGTCCCCGACGGCAACGTCCGTACGACGATTATCGTCGTCCAGTTGCGGGACGCGCTATCGACGTTCGAGCGCGTGGAGCGGGCCGACCGCTCCGCGCAGCTATCGGCGACGCCGCTCGGCCTCCCGCCACGGAGCGGCGCCTCGCCGTACTACGGGTTCAGCTACACCGTGTTGCTCCCGTTGCTCTGTTTCCTCCCCGTATTCATCAGCGGGTCGATGACCGTCGACTCGCTGACCGAGGAGGTCGAGCGCGGGACGCTCGAACTCCTCCGGGTCGCGCCCGTCTCGACCGTCGACATCGTCGACGGCAAGGTGTGGGCCGCGGTGGGGATCGCCCCCGCGCAGGCGGCGCTTTGGGTCGCGCTGTTGGATCTCAACGGGACGAGCGTCCGCCACCCCGTCGCCGTACTCGTCGTCGTCGCCGCACTCGCCCTCCTCGTGGTCACGCTCGCGGCGACTATCGCCCTGCTCGCCCCGGACCGCCGGGCCGCCCAGTTTCTCTACTCCGTGGGTGTCCTCGTCGCCCTCGGCGGGGCGACGCTCCTCCCGGTGAACCCAGTCAACTCCGTCGCCCGCCTCGCCGTGGACAGCGTCGGGCCGACGTATCCGTTGCTAGTCGCCGGCTACGTCGTTCTCGGGGTCGCCGCCTACCTCGGTCTCCGGCGAGCGGTGCCGCGGATCAGCGTCGACGAGTAGCTCCCCGCCCCGAAACACACTCAAGGCACGCACGAGAGATGTCGTGTATGGGTTTCGGAAGCACCGCCAAGAAGCTTCAGCAGGTTGCCGACATGGCCGAAGACGTCTACGCCCGCCTGAACAAGCTGAGAGAACAGGTGAGCGAGATGCGCGAAACGGTCGTCGAGACGCAGGACCGGGTCGACGAACTCGACCGCGAACTAGCCGAACAGCGGGCCATCCTCGAGGCACTCGCCGAGCAACGAGGCGTCGACGTGGAGGCGGTCACCGCCGAGGTCCACGTCGTGGACGCCGAGGAAGTCGCCGCCGAGGGAGGAGCCGATGGCGGTGACGCGGCCGACGCCACCACCGACGTCTGACCCCGCGTTCACTCGCCGTGTCGCCGATGTTCGACCTTCAGACAGCGATCTTGGACGACGCGCAGTCCGGCCTCGCGGGCGCGAGCGGCCGCATCGTCGTCACGGATTCCGCGCTGGAGCCAGACGCCTCGGACGTCGTCACGCGCCGCGACCCGATCCAGAACGTCGCTGACGACGCCACTCACTGCTTCACTGGGCCGAAACACGTCGACTAAATCGACCGCCGTATCGACCTCGGCGAGACTATCGACCGACGGCCGACCCAAGATCTCCTCGCGGTTCGGGTTGACCGGAACGATGTCGTACCCCTCTCGTTGGAGGTAGGCCGGAACGTCGTGGGCTGCTTTGCCGGGCGTTCCCGAACACCCGACGACGGCGATGGTGTCGACGTCGAGGAGCGATTCGATGTCGTCGTCAGTTGTATCGGTCATCGTCGTCGCGTAGGCGGTGCTCGATCAAGAATCGCCCGCTACCGCCCGGGCAGGTTCGCCGTCGGCTCGCCGTCCTCGTGAGTCTCGATCACGCCGTCGAACAGCTGTTTCAGCGTGTTCATCGTCTTGTCGTCGTGGGCCGAGGAGTCGATAGCGTAGAGACCGAGCCCGTCGACGCTCTGGACGCGCCCGGTGAAGACGTGAAGGAAGCGAAACACCGTCTGGAGGTCCGAGTACATCAGGAGCGTCGACAGCGAGTCCAGAAACACTCGGTTTCGCTCCACACCCTGCTTCTCGTAGAACTCTTCGAGGATTTCGGAGAACTTGATCCCGACGCCGGTCATGTCTACAGGCGAAGAGGTGTAGCGCACCTGCGTGTCGTCGCGGACCTCGTTGACACCCTGTTGTCTGGTGACACAGTCCACGACTGCGACGGGACGGTCGGCGTAGTCGACGCGTTCACCGAGGTCCTCGAACACTCGCTTGGCGCCGTCGGTGTTACTGACGAAGACGGCACCCTCACCGTTCCGGATGCCAGTCGCCAGTGCGTCGAAGGCGAAGCTTTTCTTGCCGGTGAGTGCCGGGCCGGAGAGAAGGAGGTTGGTCCCCGCTTCGACCTCGACACCGAGCGGCGGGCCAAGGTCATACATCACGAACCCTCGTAGGGACCGCTAGATGGGGGGAGACCGCTCCCTGCGGACGACACAGCTCACCGGAAATCATGAGGTAGTATGAACATATAGTGAGCCGGTAATATTCTTTTTGATTGCGTAGAATCGGAGGATGAGGCTTCGATGCGGAGAACCCGTCTCCACCCCTATCACTCGGCCCGGGCGATACCGTGCTCCTGCGATATCCATCGAGAATCGCGTCATTTATCATCGGCCGTCGAGTTTCGTTAGAACACGGGCGCTTAGCTCAGCCTGGACAGAGTATCTGGCTTCGGACCAGATTGTCGCGGGTTCAAATCCTGCAGCGCCCATTCGTTTTCCGAACGATCGAAATCCGACAGACGGCGGCACATTGCTTATAAATCACCGTTCGTCTCCTAGTCGGATTTCGTTCGATTACCAAACGATTCTGAACTGTTACGTCGCCGTCCTGCGATTCGCTACATCCAAACAGGTTCTACGGCGTCTTCAACAATTGGTGATTGAGGGATGTGCTCTATTGAAGTCCTCAGAATTGATCGGTTCTGGCTACTGTATACAAAGGATCTATTCAGCACGACTCCTGAAACCTATCCCCGACGGAGAATTTCAACAGGACCAAGCGGATTGAATGGGTGATTAGGTTGCGTAGTGGATAGTGAGGGTACTCCTAAGACAGTTTACCGCTCAGAAAATATTGGTCTATGACACTGTTTATATCGGAGGCATGTTAGGTATCAGTAATGGCAGACCCGCAGGCCCTCTATGAGGAAGCCACCGAAGCCAATTTATTCTCCAGCCTTAAGTCGGGCAACATCGAATTCGATGACAACTCAATCTATCCAGGGAATGCAGAACTAGCGCTCCTACAGCACACAATCAACGAAATCGCCGCACGGAACGTCGCCTTCATTATCAGCCCAATCCACGACGACTGGTTCCCACTCACCGCCTGCTTCACCTACCACTTCTACTCTCAACAGAACCCCGACTGGTTCAACATCAACAAACCATACCCCTCTCTTCTCTGCGGACGCAGAGGCTACCTTCAACAATTCGACCAGTTCCAACACAAACATGCGATTAGCGGCGGCACAGTCGTCGACCGAGAGCCCTTGGCCCCAACAGACTTCACACAGGCCCCAATCCTCTACTCCACTCTCGACCCAGAGATTCTCGACTATCGAGACGACACATGGGGGCTCGGAAACGTATTCGTTGACCTCCGGTCCAACAAATGGCAGAACGCCCTCCTCAGATTCAACGACTTCAACGAGCACCACCATGTCTGCTCATACACCTTCTACGCCGATTCAGAATGGCTTGCCGACCGATTCCAAAAAGAACTCCCCAATCAGGAACTGGTCACGCGAGACTGGCTGCAAGCAGTCGACTCACCAACCGAAAACACTGCATCACCAACTCTTGTCCGCACATACGAACAGCTACTCCACACCGACCGCTCAATCGAATTTCTCGTCCTCAACGACGATACATTCCTCACTGGCCTTGAGTCACTGTACCATCTCCACAAGCAAATCCAAGACGAATACGCTGGCCACGTTCAAACCGGACGCCTCTTCCGCGAACTCAGCACGCTAGCCGCCACGCCAAGCAGCTTCGACACCGCAGCCGCCAACGAATACACCCAACCAAAATTAGCCACCATCATCGAATCAATCGAAGACAAAGCCCAAGACGCCACCGGCGGCGCCAAAGGCTTACTCGGCCGCTTCGTCGACGAAGCCCACGACCTGATCAACCACCTGAAGTCCACGAACTCGAAACGAACCAGACTCACCGCCCTGATTGAAGACCTCAAAACAAGCGATACCCACATCCTCGTAGTTGCGAAAAATCCGACCCACGAGCGTGCAATCCGAGCCGAATATCAAAATGGATGCGGCCTCCCGGCAAACGTCTCAATCCAAGCAGCCTCAGAAGCCGAACCAGCCGAAAATCAGATCGTCGTACTTACTGGGCTCATGCCACGTACCAGCGCGGTGTACGAATTCCCACTGGCCCCGGACTACCGCATTCTCTGTTATCCAATCGAAAAAGAACCGATCGAACGGCGACTCAACATCACCGACAGCGACACTGACTCATCCATCGAATCACACTCTAGGCCAGCTGTAAGTATGTCAACCATCGAGAATACCGCTGAACCCACAACGGTCAATTTCGATCTCGATGATATCACAGAGTCCATCTCGCAAGAAATCCTAGAGCAAACCAGTACCTCAACTGGCACCCGATCACCCAGTACAGGTGGCCAAGACACAATCTATGAAATTACATACACGAATGGAGAGACAGAGACCAAACCCGGAAGTCGGCGCGTAACACGATACAATCCATCGACACAGGAGGTCGACCAGTGCCCAGTGCGGAACCTCAGCTCGACCGACCAAGTGGTCCGCTTGGAAGACGCCAAAGAAGACCTGTTCGACTACCTCCGTCGCGTCGAAAAGAAGGAGGGCGGATTAGAAACCAAAGAAGAGTTGGTTGACTTCTGGCGAAACGTGTTGGCCGAGGCCCGCGAAGAAACTTCACTAGACGCGATTCAATCAGAACTTGCAGCACACGGGTCGACCATCAAGTCAGAGCAAGCAATTCGGTACTGGATATCGGGGAAAACCATCGGTCCAAGTGATCCAGAGGACGTTGGACGGGTGCTTGAGGCATATCGTCCAGACCTCGTCGACATCACCGATGACGTGTTGAAGGCAATGAATTGGCTTCGGAACTTCAATGAAGAGATCGGGAATGAGATTCACCGAATGCTCATCGGACAGCTAGATGCGACGACGTCGCTTGATATTGGCTCCAGCTTAAGACAAAAGGTTATGTCGCTCCGGGAAGAGATTGAGGTCATTCAGGTGGAAGATGTCCGAGAGCGATGAGGACTTTGATCCGCAGGTCACCCACTCTGTTGGTCAACAGTTGTTAGAGCGGGCGTTGGATCACGCTGCGGGGAAGACTATTGACTACTGTTGGGGGCGGCCGGAGAAGGACTACTATGTCGCGAACCTTTCTCCGGGTTCAATTGATGATGACAGCGGGGAGTCCGAGGAGGGGCCGTTCTCGGAGTCAAAGCCGTCGATGGTAGGGCTGCGATGGCAGCCAAGCAGTGCTGGGACGGCGTATGAAGTCACGTTTGATTGTGATTTCTATGTGCGGTGTCTGCCTACGCCCAAACGGGTCGAACAGGCAGGTCGAGCTTTTTCCAAGGAGACGCTGGATGAGCAATTCTATGAGAAGCGGTCGGTGTCGGCAACGACAACGATTGACATAACAGACCCGGAAGAGGAGGTCGAAAAGCAAGTTGAGGAGGTGGTGACGGCCGCGATTGATGAAGAGTGGCGGGAGGCTGCTGAGGAATATCTGTTGTATCCGCAGGGGGGCATTCAGAACGGAGATATTGTTGATCGGCTGGATGGCGAAACGTCGGCTGGAGAATATAGAGAAGCTGTGACGGCGGTTGCTGAGCGTGCATCACTTGAGCAAGCGTGGTCGGTTGGGTGTGAGTTTTCTAGAGGCTATCAGTCTGATCACGAGGAGAGAGAGGAAGTCACGCTCAAAATCCACAACACCAGTAGTCAGATCACGTTTGAATTTTGTGGGTTCTTATTCAATCAGCAGCTATCTGTCAGTGGCGGATTTACTCGGTATCAATTTCGTGCCGTCCCTCGCGATTATCGCTATGGCCGCGATCTCTGGGGGAAGGGCCTGAATGCATCAATCGATACAACCGGGCTCGACGATACCGACTCCCAAGAGACGACCGGGGAGCTTCGGACAACACAAATCCCGACGCATCAATCCTATCGCTTCGAACACCGCGAATTCCCCGAGGACATCCACGATGGCGATTCGATTCCGGACGCGGTTGAGGGAAGGAACCATACGAAATTCGATCACTTAGATTCGGGTGAGCTGGTCGACCATCTTGAGGCCATTCGCGCGGACATGAAGGCCTATCTATCGGAGGTCCGGGGGCCACGACGCAGCGTCTTAGTTGACGGACTGACTGACGAAGAGGAGCGTGAGTTCGACGACACGCTTCGGGCATTCGACCGTGAGATACAGAATTTCCAGCGTGGAATTAGCGTTCTTGAGGACCATCCAGAGAAGGTTCAGCGAGCGTTTCGGCTCATGAACCGGACCTTCGCCGAGGACGCCGAGAACTTCGACTCATGGTATCCCTTCCAGCTCGTGTTTATCGTCTCGAATCTCCCCGCCATTGTGGACCGCATGCCTGAGGCAGCCATTGAGGAGACACGGCACGACGAAGCCGAAGTCCTCTGGTTCCCCACCGGCGGCGGAAAAACCGAAGCCTACCTCGGATTGATCCTGTTCAATCTGTTTTTCGACCGACTACGGGGCAAACACCGTGGCGTCACCGCATGGATCCGGTTCCCTCTCACACTGCTCGGCGAACAACAGATGACGCGGTTTTTAGAAAAACTCATTGCAGCAAATAAGATTCGCGAAAACCAAGGTTTAGAGGGTGAACGGTTCGAACTCGGGTATTTCGTTGGTGGCAACACCACGCCGAACCAGATCGAGAAACCCAGTTCCGGCCGCGCGAACAACTTCCACAAGACCTTCCAAGACGATCCCGACACGCTCAGAAAAGAATGCAAGCAGGTTGAGGAATGCCCGAACTGTGGCAACGAGGTTACTGTTGAATTCGACCCACGAGAAAATCGAGTCCGGCATTTCTGCACCCACGGACGCAACCCAGATACAGACTGCTCAGTCGGCGAATTACCACTCTACGTCACTGATTACGAGATCTATCGCAAAGTCCCCTCCGTTCTCCTAGGGACACTCGACAAGATCGCCATCACCGGCACCAACCCACGGTTCGCCAATCTCCTCGGGAATCATACGACAAAATGTGAGCTCCACGGCTATGGCTACTCCGGCAAATGCTCAGAAGCCAACTCAATCGGCTGTGACGGCCCACTCAAAGACATCAACGCAGAGTTCACCGACCCGATTCCGACACTACATCTCGTGGACGAAGTCCATCTCCTAAACGAGGAACTGGGCGTGTTCGCAGCCCACTATGAGACGATGTATCTTGAGTTGTGCAAGAAAAGCGATGGCAAGACCCCGAAAGTCGTCACCTCGACGGCGACGATCTCTGACCGAGAGGGCGTTACAAACAGTCCAGCGTACGAACGACTCATGCAGGGACTGTTCCTCAGGGATGCAAACCGGTTCCCCGAAGAGGGCCCCTCACTCGATGAATCCTACTACGGGACTGTCCAGCGAGACGATCCAGATGAACGCCTCCGAACGTTCTACGGAATTACGCCAAACAACAAGACCCACATTTACGCCGTCTTGGACCTAGTCAAACAGTATCACAAAGCCATCCGAGACGCACGACGAAGCGACGGTGAATTCTTCACCGAATCAACTGCTTCTGACGAGCTGGAAGATATTCTGTTCCTCTACGAGCTCAGCATTGTCTACTTCCTCCGGAAAACCGAGAATGATCGATTCAAACGCAGCATCCGGAGCCAGATCAACCGCGAGCTACGCAATGAAGGCTACTCAGACGCCGAAGAACTGGGACTCATAGAACTCACCGGCGATATCGACACCCAAGGCGCACTTGAAGACCTCAAAAATGCCAAAGATGACGCGTTCAGAAACCGAGACGACGTCCTCACCGCTACGAGCTACATCAGTCACGGTATCGACGTCGACCGGTTCAACAGCATGTTCTACTTCGGGTTCCCGCGGCAAACCTTCGAGTACATTCAATCGAGCAGTCGTGTCGGCCGCAAAAATCCCGGCTTTGTCGTCGACATATTCAAGCCGTTCAACAATCGGGACCGGCACCGGTTCAAGTATTTCAGCAAAACACACGAATATCTGGACCGGACCGTCGAGGAAACAGCCGTCGCTCGATGGTCGCGATTCAGCCTTGAGAAGACATTTGCTGGACTCTTTCGTGCAATCCTCCTCCAATACTACCGGCCCCGTATGCATCGCGAGCACGACGTCAACGTCCAAAGTTCAAAACAACTCCAAGACGTGCTCCACCACCCAAAGCAATACCCAGAATTCCAGCAAGCTGAATTCAGGGAGGTGATCGAGCAGGCCTACGGTGTTTCCGGGGAAGTCTCCGGGGAAGAACAAGAGTACTTTAAGGAGAAGATTCAGAAGCGGGTGGAAATGTATTGGCAGTACTGGCTTGACAATCTCAATGAGGAGTTCTATACGACGTTCCGGGAGGACCCAATGCGGAGTCTGCGTGATATCGGTGAATCGGTGGATATTCGAATCGATACTGACGACCGGAATCTGTTCGACGCATTGTCACGAGGGGGCGACTAATGGATCGCAGCAAACCCCAAGTCCTGTTCAATTTCCTCCCTGACGATACGTTTGACCACGCAGAGACCGGTATCATCGGACAAGTTTCCTCGATAGGCAAGGACCGGAGTGCAGGAAGCTTCCCGAAACGATACTTCATTCAACGGATTGAATCACAGATGGGAGACTGGGAGAATGATCCCAGCTTTCTTGAGGGGAACGTCGAGATCGTCTCTCCTAGTAGCGTCGAGTTTGAGGTGTTCCCACTCACGTTTGAGTGCTCGACTTGTGGGAAGCTAACTCAAATCGACAAGGAGAGCGTCCAAGGAGCGAATCTTCGAGGTGGGATCCCGTGTGGGAACGATAGCTGCAGTGCCACCCTCTCAGGAAATGACCAACTCCAATTTGTCAAAGTCTGTCCCTGCGGCTCAATCACCTCCCTGTACGTGCCCGAAAATGGCGTCTACGAACTAAACCGCAGTAATCGCGGCCTCGCATCAAGCACTCTTGAGGGACCCAATAACTTAAGAGAACTTGGAGACGTCGGCGGCGGATGTTTTGAGTGTGATACAGGACCGTACGATCGTGAAGTGAAAGTCCATTCGGCCTCATCCTGTTTCTATCCGCAACGGGCAACCTTCGTCAACACCGATCGGGAAGACATCAACCGGATCCGTGATAACACACACTTCCAAACGAACGTCCTCGTCGATTATCTCTCAGCGGAAGGCGATCAACCATCAAAATCGCCAGGCGAAGAGCTTGATGATACGCTGAAACAGGCCCTCAATAAGATCGGGACGGACGCTGAGCAAGTCAAAGAGGCTGTTGCCGACGTCAAAGAAGAGCGCCAGGAAAAGCGAGCGGATATTCGAGATTTCGTCGAAGACGAATTTCCCGAGGATCTCCGGCAGGTATTGAGTGAGGAAGTGTTTGAGTTCCAAGCGCTTGGAGAGGACTCAGACGATCTGGAAGTCTATTCGAAAACACTCGCCGATCTTAGAGACAAAGCAGCAGCGGATACCTCAATCACTGATGCCAGTGACATGGCGACAGTCTATGATCAAGACACTATTGAATCGTTCCTGACTGCCCGAGATTCCCTCGGATTCTCCCAAGTCCGGTTGATGGAGAACTTCCCTGTGACGACCGCTATCTACGGGTATTCGAGACTTCACCCGAGCCCAGCAGATGGCACCCGGCTAAACAAATTCTCTGGGAAATATGGAACTAAAATCTACGCGTTGACTGCCGAAGCAGAGGCCGTCCAATTCACGCTGGATCACGCAACCGTCTACAAGTGGCTCCAATTGATCGACGGTATAGACATCGAGGACACTGTCGATGTGTCCGACAAATACGAGCTTCGCCAGTGGTTCCTAGAGAAACTCACACCGCCGAGTGACCCCCAGCCAATCCCACGGCACCAAGATATCTCACAGTCCAACCCCGTCCGGCACGCCGTGGTGACGCTACTACACTCCTACGCGCATGTCCTCATCAACTCGATCGACGCGCTGTCGGGCTACTCCCGGGAAAGCTTGGTTGAATACCTCTTGCCACGCCCGCTCTCATTTATTGTGTACAAGCGTTCTGATACGGACTTCAGCCTTGGCGCGATCTTCACTCTCATCGAGGACCGATTCGATGAAGTCGCTGAACAGATTCGCACCGAAGAACAAGATTGCCTCTACGACCCCGTCTGCAAACACGAAGACGGCCACGCCTGCGAGGGCTGTCTCTACGTCTCAAATCTCTCCTGTGAATATCAAAATCACACGCTCTCACGCGCACCACTCTACGGCGGAGACTACAGGCACACCACCTTCACTGGATACCTCGACACCGCGGCCCAAACCACCGACGACTGAACCATGGTTCGCCGCCAGTCCCTTGATCTCAGTCGAAGTGAACTCGTGCTCTATGCCTGCACGCTGCTTACCGCGGGGATTGGATTTGGCATCCAAGGCGGCCTGATCACTCCGGGACCAACCCTCGACCAATCGATTACCATCGCCGGATTCACCACGACCATCAGTCGTGCTAATCTACGGTTTGTTCTTACAACGATCGCAACAGCTCAGGCCAGTATTCTGGCGATTGTTTTCTCAGTGACCTTCCTGAGTGTTCAGCTCGTTTCCACAAACTACACCCTTCGAACCCTTGGGCAATTCTCAAGCAGCGATCTCTTTTCCAAAGCGTATCTCATTCTTGGCGGGTCCATTCTGGTGGATATACTCTTGTTGTCACTTCTTCCAGATCCCTTGACCGCTGCATACCTCTGGTGGGGCGTGACTGCCGGCGTACTATTCTTCGTGTCCGTCTATTCACTCCAGTTTGCGGTCGATCGGACGTTGACACTGAGTACACCAGGTGGACTCGCAGAATTCGTCGCAGAGCGAGTTGAAACCACTAGTGCATTCGAAACACCCACGGACTCGTCGACCGCGGCCACACCAACCGACCCACTGCACTCAGTATTGAACACTGCCGTGCAGAATCAAGAGTGGAACACCGTCGAAGAGGTTCACGACGAATACCGGAGTCTGGTGGACGACCTGTTGACCGCCGCAATCAATGACGTCTCTGGAGACCCACAGCGCGGTATTATACAGCGCATCAAGAGCGTGTTTGGTCCGGCACGTATCGAGAGGGACCAGGCAACAACGTTGTTTGATGCGGTCTTGACGAAGGAGTATGAGTCACTCCTGATTTCAACGGCTGAATCTGGTAATATCGAGCATCATGACTCATTTACCACCGACGTTGAACAGATTGGGGTTCGCTGTTTTGAATCTGGGTTACCAGCGGTGGGCGATACATCCCATGAGACGTTGGTAAATGTCTCAAACCCGGGCGATCAGGTGACACATTCGCCTGATACCTTCTCAATTTTGCTGCAAGCCCGGATGTCGCTTCTCCGTGCAGCTATCGACAACGAATATGATGCACTCGCTCACGACTATCTCAGGGCTCTCAATGACGATTATCGCGCGTTCCTCGATGGTGCTGAGGGGGCGGCCGCTAAGACACCCCCGAATAACCTCAAGACTACCCTCCAACAGGCACTCCTAGCAGAGCTCACACAGGCAATCACGGAAATGTTAAAGAATCGATCCCCGGAAGCCCTGAAATTCACTGCTTCAGACACCACAACAGAAGAGACGCCCTCACGGACGGCCACGATTGACGCTCTTTCAAACGCACTGCTGCAGACGCTTCGGGAGTTGCATCAAGAGATTCTCAAGCAGGGGTCAAACTCTGAGCATGACGCTGTTCAGGAGTCTCTTTGCGATGCCTGGGTACAGCTGTTCAGTCAAGCAGCAGCTGATAGTCACCGCGATTTCATCACTGCGAATCTTCGAGCCCTTCTCAAAATTGAACGCAACAACCAATCCCCGACGGACTATCCGGGCGCCTTTAGTGACTTCTCTCTCACGTTACTAGCACGGATTTCACTGGCAATCGGCCACGATCAAGTCTCACAAGTGATCACTGACGGTCAAGCACAGATCACCACAGGAAATTCCTCGGTTACCGGCTCACCCGATCGAGAGACGCCGGTATCAGGCGCTCGACCTGTACCCGGCCAGGTCGACATTCCAGATAACTTTGCTGCCACATGCCAAGAACTGGTCAGGCAAGAGTTTGAGAGCCTGCTGTTTGAGCGGCGCGGTATCGCAGACGTCTGTGACGCGTTTCAATCAAATCACTCTGCTGTACTGGAGGACGGCTACTCGGTCACGTCTCAATTAGACGATCGCACGCTACTGTGCGAACACGAAGATGGTACCCCGCTAATAGTATTCATTTGTAAGTGCATTCATGAGTCAAATTGCGATGAGATCACAGCGATCCTCGGATCGATCGAGGACTCAACCTTGGGCAGCCGCCGAACACTAAACTACCGTGTACTAACCTGCAAACAGAGCGCAGACCTTGGGTTTGAGCCTGATGGCAACATTCAGGTGCAAAAATGTAGTTTCTCAACACTCTTCGAGCATCAACCACAGCGGCTTGAAGACTACCCCAAAATCACCCACGGCTGAAGCAGGCCCCTAGGATCCAAGCGCCAACAGCTACCGGCGATTACGGATGTCTTGGATTTCCTGAACAAATCGCGCCACTTGAGCCTCATACTTCGGGAATCGCTCATCGAGAGTTCGTCGTTCGGCGTCTCGCATTCGCTCACCGTGGGGGCCCTGAACTACTTGCGTCGAGACACAGTTTGCCAAGAGCGGCCAAGTTGTCTCCCGGTAAAAGTGGGCCATGCGATCGAACGCTTGTTTCCGTGAGTTCAGTGAGCTCTCATCCGCAATTACAGCCCGGTAGATGGTGGTTGAGACATCAAATGAGATTTCTAGCGCTTCAATGATTTCGTGTCCCCAATTATTCTCCTCAGCTGACTCAGACTGATTTCTCCTATCGTCTTCCTGCGGAGAGTCGGAGGAATCTAGCGTTTGGGCTTCCGGCCCATCAAGGACATCTAGGAGTTCGGTGCACATCGACTGGTAGAGAATCGTATTGAGCAAGGTCTCAAGCCGTGTGTATCGGTCCACGAGTCTGGTAGTTACTCCCGGGTATTGGTGTGGCTCGGTGACCGAATTGAGTGTCTGAAATGAATCGACGTTTCGAGGAAAGTCAGTGGTGATCGTCTCAAGTAATGACAACACTTCGTATCCGTTCCTCAGGAGGGTCGCAAACTCTGTAGGCAAGCGATCACCAATCGCGTCAATTCGGAATGAGCGTTCACACACTGACTGGGGTCTCCAATGGCCCCGATCTCGACATTCCGCCTGTAATCGTCGAATGTATGGCGTATAGAATCGCTCCAAGGTCGCGATTGATGGTGTGTGTCGAGATCGTGAGGGCTGGGGATGACTATCGCGGGTAGATTGACTGGTGGCTTCGGGATCCGATTCTGATGCTGGCTGGAAAGGCGCGCTAGCTTCTGCTCTTTGGTGCTTCGCTGCGAGTTTATGATGGGCCTTGGTGTCAGCTGCTACCTCCGTGTATGAGCTGTTCGTCGGTCTCAGACTCGTTTCGGCATCGATATTCGGGTTGTAGGCCTTTGGACCTTCGATCCCCCAGGTGAACGTCAGTGGAAGTGAGTACTCTCTCGCGGCCAAGAAAATGAGCGTGTGGAGTGTCGCTTCGGTATATGGAAAGGAGTTCTTCGGCGTTCGGCGTGACCCGGGGGTCGGGTTGCTCGGGCCAGTGGTTTCTCTTGCTCGGGCAAGCCCTCGATAGAGATCTTCGTAGATTGGACTCACCGTGTTTGCAAGTGCCCGGACACCCCCCCGGTCCGACATGTTACCTCACCCCTCCAAGCCCTGAATAAAAAATCCCCCCGGAACCAGCACCACCAACCCACCACCGTACCGCACTAACCTACTCCTCAGACAACCGGCGATCTCGACAAACCCAACCTCACCCGACCAAAATCAGAGATTATTCGGCAGGCATCTGGCTGGTGGCTAACCGCCGCTGGTGCCCTTCATTATGCACATGTTTGCGGACACTTTTCCCAACTACTTCACCGAGTCGTGGCGGAACGGCATTTCCAATCAGCTTCCCCACAGACACGATACTCAAGTGATCCAGCGACTCAACGAACTCGTAGTTCTCTGGGAATGTCTGCAACAGTGCCCCCTCCCGCACAGAAATTGCCCGATCCTCCTCAGGATGGCCAAACCGACCGCTCCCATAATTATAGAACTGCGTCGTAATCGTCGGCGCGGGACTGTCCCACTCCATCCGCCCATACATCGAGACATACTTTCTACCAGACTCCTTTTTATGACACTCCAGTAACAGACGCTCGGGCCACGACTCCCAAGTCCCGCCTGGCTCCGAATGTCTGATTCGTTCGAGGTTCGTGTCTGAGAGCCCTCGAGCGTTGTGAAGGAAATCAACATCAGATGTCTCCCCCGCCTCAAGCTCAGCAAGATCATGCTCCTCCAACTGAGATTGAACCGTAACCTCATCTGGGTCGTGGGTCGGTTCGATCAACTCGATGTGGCCGTGCTTTGAGGCGACAAGGACGAGCCGCTTCCGCTGTTGAGGGACACCGTATTCCGGACAGTCGACCAGCTCATCACTTACCACATATCCTAATTCGGACAGTGTATTCCGGAATTCACCATAGGGATCCGCGTTTTGAGCCTCCGGGACGTTTTCCATGGTGACTAAGTCAGGCTCGACCTCTGAGACGATGTCTGCAAAATCACCCATCAAACCCCACTTTTCGTGGCTATCTTTCCGATTCTTGTTGCCGTTGCTCATCGACGAGAACGGCTGGCACGGGGCACACCCAGCGATCATCGTATAGTCGGCGTCCCCGGTTAGATACTCGCGAATGGTGGCTGTGTGATGATCCTCGGCGAGGTCTGCATTGACGAAGTCGACGTCGTCGTTGTTCGCCACGTAGGGATATTCGCATTCAGGCTCGATATCGAAGCCAGCGCGCACGTCGATACCAGCCTCTTGAAGGCCATATGTTAGGCCGCCGGCCCCGCAGAATAGATCGACAGCGCAGATGGACATACTGGTAAATCTAGTTCTTCGCTTAAAAATCCCTTCCTTACCCAAACCAATAGAGGGCAACGAAAAACACAGTCATTGATCAATCCGTAAATGTCGTACCCATACTGGAACCCGAGCTGAACGAGGTGATATTGATCTCGGTGTGCTCGCGGGAAGTGTCGGTATCGTCGTCGGGTTTGGGTGCCTTCTTCTCGCCACTGTCTTCCTCAGTCTGGAAATCCTGAAACGCCTCCTCAATCGAGTTGTTCTTTTGCAGGAGCGTGTTCCGAGCGTCGTTCGAGAGTTCGACGAATCCATGTGGACACCAGCCTTCGGAGTACCCGATGAGTCAGCCAAGACAACGCCGGCTGAGCGTAATTCGTTTGTAATCCTTGATGGTGAAGGGAAAACTGCTCTCGGGCTCGCCCCAGACCGCTTCGCCAACAGTCTCGCTATTGAATGGAGCTCTGATGCGACCGCTCGTGATGAACTCACCGTCGTTGTAGAATAATACGACATCTCCTGAGGTTTCGTCCCGTGGTTCGCTGCCTCTACAGCGTGGCGCATAGCCTCTACTCATCGAGCCGTGAGCTACTCAGAGCGATATTTCAGCTTTCTTATATGAAGTCAGACACTTATTCCCAAGTTCAATTTTTGAGATCGTAGTGTGACTTCACACTGGGAAGCCGTGTTAGAAACCCAATTAGAAAGGTAGAGAACACCATACCGGGAATCGTTCTGAGGATTCCTATATTTTCACCAAAGAATATTGCGGCAAGTATCCACGGTACGAACCCATACACAATGGCAGGCTTTGCGATATATGAAGTGAGGTCAATTATTGTCTGTCTATCCCAAGGTGGGGAGTCAATCTGTGGTGCAAAGCTCGGGTTCGGCTCTGATTCGTCAAAATCAAGCGCAACCGTCTGTTTGTCTCCGTTATCTGCCGTTACGCGGATTTTTGTGCCTGTTGCGTCTCCACTGTAGCGGATTAGCTGTCGGGGAACTGTGCGTCCATCCCAGCTTCCCGTTTCGGCACAGTGGCCGTCAGTGACTGTTTCAACTTTCGGTGTACGGGATGAGACAACCCCACGAACCCCCGTATACACAGGGGCAACCTCAATAGTATGGAAATCGCTAGTACGAGGGACGTATCCATTCTTTAGGAGGATCTGATCAAGATTACGCTCTGCTTTTCGCGCGACCTGTGCGCTTGTAGACAACACTGCATCAGAAATAATATATGATATATTGTTTTCATCGGTGTTGCTCAGTGTCGACAGGTGCTCAAGATCCGTTTTGAGGGGGCCTGAATCGATTGTTTTCCGAATAACAGCGACGGTTGGTTGGGCAGTAGCGACTGGAAACACTGGCGCATCAGTGACATTCCCGGGGAGTTCGTCATTGTCAGGATGCATAAGGGCATGACAGTGACAACAGAGGCCAACAAGGTTGTCAAGTGAGTTTGATCCGCCCCTTGAGAGTGGAATAGCGTGATGAACAGCGGCTGTTTCCACGTCTCTTTTATAAACACCACAGCGCCCACACTGGTAACTTTGCCTCTCCCAAATTAGCTCACATCTGTGATTCCAGTCGGGAGGATATCGTCCCTCCCCATAGTGTGATTCTGCGGCATCGTACGCCCTTGGATCGTCGTAACGTGGCTCAATCTGGCTTTTCGATGCTAACTTTGCTCTGCTCATGAATTAGTTACTGATCAAAAACCCAGTAATTTTTCACCCGGTCACGTACCTTTTGATGTTCTCAATGCGATCCTCCGGTGATGGATGATCCCGAAACAATTTGTCTCTAAGACGTTTCCCGTACCCAAAGTTATGAATCATAAGGGCGCTCGGGAGTCCCTTTGGCTCTCTATTGACTCTGGACTCTTCTTTCTTAAGCTTATTTAATAGTGAGGCCATCGCTTTTGCATTGCGTGTAAAGCGGACTGCGTCAACATCTGCAACGTACTCTCTATGACGTGAGAGAGACGCATTACAAAGAATAATTGGAAGAGTGACGAAAAACCCGCCACGCTTGCCCGTTCTTTTAGCAGAACGTTTGATTTTATCCGGATTATACGTGATCCGCTGGCCGGAGAGCCCAGCAAAATAGTGTATAATAAAATTTGTAAAAAAGCCAACGAAATTTGGAAAAAGAAGGCAAAATACCGAGAAAAACTTTGTTGTGTCGCGATACCAATCGTTTTGACAAGCGAATCTCGGTTTTTGATGTGAGCTAACTCGTGAGCAATAGCTGCGCAGATCTCTTCAGATGTACATTCAGTGATCAGTCGCTCGCTGACGGCAACTCGACATGATGTTAACGACTGGATGGCATATGCGTTCAATGTTGATTTGTCATTATATATGTATAGATCAGGCGGAGAGACGCTAGCGCGACTACACAGCGTCTCGTAGCGATTATAGAGTTTAGGATACGCTTCTGGCGTAACTTTGCGACACTCCTGTGTGCTCTGGATCCGGGTTGTCTGCTTTTCAAGAATATATAGTGGGACTCCGAAGAAGCCAAGGGCAAAAATCACAACTGAGATCAGCACTGCGGGGCTGCTGCCGACGTGGCTTTCCAGTATAACACGTGCTGTATTACTAATTGCACCAACGGGCGTCCTCAAAATAAATAGGTAAAAGCCAAATAATACACAGGCAAGGAGAAGATATCGAATTGCACCGGTGATGCCAGCGCCGGATACCAAGCGCACAAGCCAAAATCGCTCCGTGCTCTTCATACGGTGGGCAGTTCTCATGAATGAATATAAAAATTTCTTGAGCGTGAGAAGTCTCCACACTATCTCAACATCCTTCTGATGACTGTTTTATTGGATTCTTCACCGTCTCCCTCGGCATGAATGCTGGAATTGGCTCGGCATGTCTGATTTTAGATCCTCATGAGCTTCTTGTTACGGCCGTCTCACATTTCTTCGACCTCTGGATTCGAGTTCCGCGAGTGCCTCGGAGCCTCCGAGAGCCCACTCACGGATATCAGCCACGAGCGCGGTCCGGCCTCTACTATTGGGGAGTGTGATATACGGCCCTCACAGTACCGCCCGGTTTCGAAGGAGGGAGGTACGTGCGGAACGACTCGAATGCGCGCAGAGTGATAGCCTACTAGGCCAAGATTCATACTTTAGCACCGTAAGGCAGGGAGTATGTCCCTCTCCTTTGGGGTGGCAACGTGGCTCCTGCTGGGAGTCGCTTGCCTCAATCTCGGACTCGCGATTATGGCGGTCCGTCGGAGGGGGGTCCAAGGCGCGGTGCCGTTCACTGCGGTAATGATCTGCGTCTCGCTGTATGCGTCGGGGAATGCTATTCAGGGCGCGAGCACGACTCTCGCGACCTATCGGGGAGGCCTTTTCGTCAGCTACGTCGGATTAGTCGGGCTACCGCCGGCGCAACTGTGGTTCGGGATTGCGTATGCAGGCCGCGAGTCACTGCTCCGTCGACGGGCCGGCGTTCTACTCCTCGTCGAACCGGCTATCGTCCTCGCACTCGTTGCGACCTCGCCGATGCACGACCTATTGTGGACGATTACCGGATTTACCGAAGCACCGATGGCGTACGTCGACCGTGCGCTCGGGCCGGCGTTCTGGGTCAACATCGCCTACTCGTATGCGTTGCTCTTCGTGAGCTACCTGATTATCATCCTCGTCGGGATTCGACGGCACCGACGGTATCGGGTCCAAGTTGGGATGATGCTGCTCGGCGGTCTGGTTCCGCTCGTCGTGAGTTTGCTGTGGGTGTCGGGGATCTCTCCGCTCGGATCGGTGACGCTCGGGGGAGTCAGCGTCGACCTCCCGAGTTCGATAGATCCGACCCCATTCGCGTTCGGAGTCACGGGCGTCGCGTTCGCGGCTGCCCTCTTTCGCTTTGACTTCCTCGAACTGGCGCCCGTTGCAAGACACACGCTCGTCGACGAGATGACCGATCCGATCTTCGTCGTCGACATGGATGGGCGGGTCGTCGAAGTGAACGCGGCCGCCGTCGAACTACTGGACACCGAGTCGCCGGTCATCGGCCAATCTGCCTCCGATGTCGTTCCATCGTACGGTGCCACAGCGGAAGGCGAGAACTCCCCGGAGGCAGATGTCTCCGTCGAGTCCGCGGACGGGAAGCGGTACTTCGACGTTACCCAAACGACACTGACCGATCGGACCGGCGCCGAAATCGGGTCACTCCTCATCTACCGGGACGTGACTGATCGGCACGTGGTCGAAGAACGGTTCCAGCGGCTCATCGAGCGGTCGTCGGACGTCGTGACCGTGATGCAGAAAGACGGAACGGTCACGTACGTCAGCCCGTCAGTCTCTGAGATACTCGGCTACGACCCCGAGGAGATGATCGGTGAGAACATCATCGACCGAATCCACCCCAACGATCGAGAGGAGATCATCATGGAACTCTCGAAGCACGCGGACGATTACGGCTTCGTCGGTCAGTACGTCGCGAGATACCGCGATGCCGACGGCAACTGGCGGACGATGGAAGCGCGTGCGACGAACTTGCTCGGCGACCCGTACGTCGAAGGCATCGTTCTCAACTCGCGTGACGTGACGAAACAACGGCAGCGCAAACGACAGCTCGAACGCCAGAACGAACGACTCGACCAGTTCGCGAGCATCGTTGCGCACGACCTCCGAAATCCGCTTAACGTCGCAGCCGGTCGAGCCGAACTTCTCAAACCCGACGTCGACGAGGAAACTGCCGCGGCCATCGACGATGTCCAGCGGCAACTCGGTCGAATGGAAGACATTATCGAGGACTCGCTCACGCTGGCTCGGGCCGGCGAAATAGCCGCCGAAACAGCGGACGTAGACATCGGAACGCTCGCTCGTGACGCGTGGGAAAACGTTGCGACCGGTGAGGCGACGCTCGTCGTTGAGACCACCCTCGAACTCAAGGCGGACGGTGATCGACTGCTCAACGTCTTCGAGAACTTGTACCGAAACAGCGTCGAACATAACGACTCGACTGCCGTGACCGTCGAAGTCGGTACCTTATCAGGCGGGCGTGGATTCTATGTCGAGGACACCGGTACCGGAATCCCCGAAAGCGAACGTCAGAACGTCCTCAAACAGGGATACACGACGAGTCAGCAGGGAACGGGGTTCGGCCTCGCAATCGTCCGAGATATCGTTAAAGCACACGGGTGGCAGCTCTCGGTTTCGGAAGGTGAGGAAGGGGGAGCGAAGTTCGAGATCGAATGTAGTGAATCCCTCCCCGAGAAGGAAACCGGCCACGCTACGTCCGACTAGCGCGCTGTCACGTCCACATTCGTCACAGACGGCCGGCAATCTCTCACGCTGCGCTCTCTGTGCTGTGGCGCTCGCCCGCCAAGTACTGCTTAGTCGACTGGTTCTCGGTGGCGATCAGCCAATCAGTCCACACCGCCGTGCCTGTCGTGCCGTCGTCGACAGAGACCGAGTACTGGCGACGGGGCCGCGACACGTGGAGCGTGTACACAGCACCCGCACACGCCGACCAACGACACTCGTCCTCGGGACGCTACAACGCGGGGGCGGATGCCAACGGCCCCTATCGAAGCGTACTTACCGACTGTCCGATCATGGGCTAACCTGACGACTGTATGCGCGTGATAATCGCCGGTGCCGGACGGGTCGGAACGAGAGTCGCAGCCGAACTCGCGAGGAATCACGACGTCGTGATGGTCGACGTAGACGCGGACCGCACCGACGGTCTGGGCTACGAACTGGACGTGTTGACGGTCGTGGGCGACTGTTCGTCTATCGAGACCCTACAGGAATCGGGGATCGAGAGCGCCGATCTGCTCATCGCAAGCACCGGCAGCGACGAGATCAACCTGCTGACCTGTGAGACCGCGAAATCCTTGGCGGATGTCACGACCGTCGCACGGGTGAAGGGGTTGAAATACATCGACACGTGGGACCGAGCGGAGGATATGTTCGGTGTCGACTTCATGGTCGGGACGAATCTGTTGACGATTGGGGCCGCAGTCGGCGGGACGGGACTGGAGGCAGCGCAGGACTTCGACGTCTTCGCCGGCGGAACGGTCCAGATGGCCGAGTTCAACGTCGAATCGGACGGCGCCATCGTCGGCGAAACGATCAGCGAGGCTGATCAGTTCGAATCGCTGACCTTCGCCGCGATCCTGCGGTCGGGAACGACCATCGTCCCGCGTGGCTCGACCCGGGTCGAGGCGGGCGACGATATCATCGTCATCGGGAAACCCGAATCCGTTCACGCCTTCGGCGCCAAACTCGGACACGCCGAATCACCGACCAGAAACGTGCTGATCGTCGGAGGTAGCGATATCGGCTACCACACCGCTCGGCTCTTGGAGGAGCGTGGCCTACGCCCCCACCTCCTCGAAGCCGACCCCGACCGGGCACGCGCACTGTCGGAGCGTCTTTCCGTGACGACCGTCCGCAACAAGGATCCGACTGTTCGTGACTTCCTCGACGACGAACGGACCGAGGACATCGACGTCGTCGTCGCCGCACTCGACAAGAACAGCGAAGCGAATCTTCTCTCGGCGTTGCGGGCCAAACAGGTGGGCATCGACCGGTCGGTCGCAATCGTCGACCACGGCGAATACGTCGAACTGTTCGAGAATGCTGGCGTCGACGTCGCGGTGAACCCGCGGCGGGCAACCGCGGAGGAGATCGTCGAGTTCGCCCGCGATCAAGACACACAGAGCGTCGACCTACTCGAACACGAGCAGGTCGAAGTGATCGAAATACAGATCGACGAGGAGAGCGTTCTCACCGGGCGTCCAATCGAGGCGGCCATCGGTGACCTCCCGGACGGCGTCGTGGTCGGTGCGATCACCCGCAACGGGAGCTTCCTGATGCCCCGCGGTGATACGGTCGTCGAACCTGGGGATCACGCCGTCGTTCTCGCCGACAGTGACGCGGCCGAAGCGACGACTAGCCTCCTATGAGACCGCGTGACGACGGACGGGCCCGGACGGCGACGCGGTCCCGACGCTCTCGTCGTCTGGAACGAGGTGTCGATGCATGCGTGTAAGCGTCAACTGGCGACAGAGCTGTGCGTACGTGGGCACGCTGCTCAAATATCTCGCCGTGACGATGCTCGTCCCACTGACCGTCGCCGTCGTCTACGGTGACGACCAACTCGTCTTTCTGATCTCGATGGTGGTCACCGCCGGGGCCGGTCTGGCGCTCGAACGACTCGAGGACGGAACCGATCTCGGACTCGAAGAGGCGTTCCTGTTCGTGACGCTGGCGTGGGTCGGGGTCTCCGTGGGTGGGACGGTGCCGTATCTGCTGGCGGGGTTCGACACGGCGTCGACCGTCGGCCTCTCGCTGGACTCGCCGGCTGCACTGGGTAACTCCCTCGTCAACGCACTGTTCGAGTCGACGTCGGGATACACGACGACGGGGGCGACGGTCCTCGAGGAGATTTCCTTCGAGCGTCACTCCCACGCCCTGCTGATGTATCGGCAACTGACGCAGTGGCTCGGCGGGATGGGTATCATCGTCCTCATGGTCGCGATTCTGCCCGAACTCGCGGTCAACGGTGCCCAGTTGATCGACGCGGAGGCGCCGGGGCCGGAGCTAAAGAAGCTCACCCCCCAGATTGCGGAGACGGCGCGCATCCTGTGGCTGGTCTACGCCGAGTTCACCGCGTTGTTCATCTGTCTGCTGTACGCGCTCCACCTCCTCGGTGTTGCCCCCAACATGGATCTGTACAACGCGGTTGCACACGGGTTCACGACGCTCCCGACCGGCGGGTTCTCCCCGGAGGCGAACAGTATCGCAGCCTTCTCGCCGGCGGTCCAGTGGCTCGTCATCCCGTTTATCATCGTCGCAGGGACGAACTTCGCACTCTTCTATTTCGTCCTCCAAGGGAAGTTCACCGAGGTGTTCCGGAACCGAGAGTTGCAGGGATACGTCGGCGCAATCGTCGGCATCACACTGCTTCTCTGGGCCATGCTGTTCACCGGGGCCGCCCCCGCGCTCGGCGAACTGGGTGGCGCCACTCAGGGTGTCGCCGAGAACTCGCTCCGGCAAGCGCTGTTTCAGACCGTGACGCTACTCAACTCCACGGGCTACGCGACGAGTGATTTCGCCCAGTGGAGCGAGTGGACACAGGTACTCCTGTTGGCCGTCATGTTCATCGGCGGGTCCGCCGGGTCGACCGGTGGCGGGGTCAAAGTCATCCGGTGGCTGGTCATCCTCAAAGCCGCGCGACGACAACTGTCGGCGACAGTGTACCCCGACGTGGTGGAACCAGTGCGACTCGGCGGACAGGTCATCGACGAAGACGTCGTCAGGGGTATCTTCGGGTTCACGTTCCTCTATCTGTTCATCTTCGCCGTATCGGCGGTGATCATCGCACTCGATACGGGGCGTGTCGGACTCCAGTTGACGACTATCGAGGCGCTCAGCGCGAGTATCGCGACCATCGGGAACATCGGTCCCGGGTTCGGGATGCTCGGCCCGTTCGGTAGCTACCTCCCGTTTCCCGCCACGTCGAAGGTTCTGATGATCGTGCTGATGTGGCTCGGACGACTCGAAGTGGTGCCGGTGCTGGTACTGTTTACCCGCTCGTTCTGGGAGTGGTAACGCCACACGACGACTCCGCCGTCTGCCGTCCGCTCCGGTATCGGCCGCGCTCCGGAGGACTGCCGCGTGAAGCCGCCGCCGACACGCAACCGGGAGCAAGCGCCGTCGGACCACCCACCAACCTGTCGTCGCGTTCGTCTCCCCGGTTTACGCAGCCACCGAGACTAGGGGCTCGGGACCACACCAGCCTCCCCGGATCACCCTCCGGCGAGCGCGAAAACGGCGCTGTGACACCCGCACAGAGGCGGAATCTCTCGAACGGGAGAAGGCTAAAATGAGTTGTTGACCGTGCCACGAACTTTTGCCATCCGGCGGGGATCGTGACGTATGAACCGCCGTCAGTTACTGGCGGCTAGCGCGCTTACGTTAGCCGTTCCGCTCGGTGGCTGTGCGTCGACCGGAGAATCGGCGGCCAACTCGGCGTTTTCGCTCACGCGGACCGGAGACATTCCAGTTGCAAAGCACACGAGCGAGTTCGCCCGCTCGTACCCCGGTCAAGAGCCCGCGACGGAGGTCGTCGTGGGTGAGTCGTCGAGGCCCGCGGGTGTACACGGGGTAGAGATCTACAACGATTCCGAGGATTCGGTGAGCGTTTCGCTAACCGTCGATGTGGGGCCGGACGAAGAGTCGCTAGTCTGTGAGGGAGAGGGAACCATCTCGCCCGGAGACTACATCGCCCTCGCGATCTCCCGTCCCGCGGCGTACACCACCAGACTCGCGGTGAGTGGGGCGGACGGCGACTTTCGGAAAGCCTTCGACGTCCACCGGAGTGCGTGGAACGCAACATCGGGCGACGACGAAGGCCTCTCTCCGGAGCACAACGTCCACATTCGACGGGACGAGATTGAGGTGCGGTTCGTCGGGGAGCGGAGGTGAAGAGCGGACTCGTGCGAGTGGACGCCATCTATCCCTGAACCGCACCTCGTTCGTGTACGCTTCCACTCGCCCGGGACGGACGCGGGTTCCCATCCCGTGAGAATACGCTAGCCCCACTTTAGTGGCGCTCTTGTACTCTCGATTACGAACGTGACCGCAGTGGTACGGTTTTCCTGCCGCGACGAGGATCCGATAACAGAGACACACCGAAGAAATAGATGGCACAGATCATACTCGGGACGTTGCACGGTCTCTACGTGGCGGTCTTCAGCCTCACTGGACTCGTCTGTCTCGGCGCGCTACTCGGCGTTCGGACGCTCTCTCACCCCGACATCCGCCGTGGCGTCGCCGGACTGTTCCTGTTGAACGGGGTCTGGGCACTCCTGATGGCGGCGCGACTCCTGTTGCCGACACTGTCGGGCAAACGTATCGTATATCTCATCGGACTGATCGCCGGCATCGCCACCGTCTTCGCGTGGCTCTACTTCGCTTCGGCCTACAGTGGCCGGCAGTACCACCGGTCACGATCCCTGCGACTCCTCGCTGTCGCCGTCTTCGCCGCGATCGTGCTGGTCAAGGTGACCAACCCGATCCACGGAGCGTACATGCAGATGCGCATCGTTGCGGAACCGTTCCGCCACGCCCGCGTCACGCATTTCGCCCCACACTGGCTGGTAACCGGGTTCTCGTACACCGCCTCCGGCATGGGATTTTGGTTTCTCTTCGATTCGTTCGCCGACGCCGATACGCGTCCGACGGCGCTGTATCTGCTCGTATCGGTCACGGCACTCCCGCTCGTTCCGTACATCGTCGCCTACTACGACCAAGGGCCGGTACTTCTGTTGAACTACGAACCAATCGGCATCGCGCTCTTCGCACTCGGCGTGTTCTGGTACGCGCGCGGCGAGTTCACTCGCCTCAGCAACCCCGACCAGTCGTCGATCGCCGAGAGCATCTCCGAGGGTGCGCTCATCCTAGACGATCACGGAACGGTCGTCAACTACAACGACAGCGCGGCCGCAATTCTCGAAGGCGAGCCGGTCCAAGGTCGACCCCTCACCGCCGTCGACGCGGAGTTGGCGAACCTAGATAGCGGTGAAAAGACCGTCGTCTCCCGATCGCTCGGCGACCAGCGTGCCAAGTTCGAAGGCCACCGGGTCGACATCGAGGCCGAGACCGCCTCGGAAGCGATCACGCTCACCGACGTGACGCAGATCGTCCACCTCGAAGAGGTTGCCCGCTTGTTTCGTGAACTCAACAAGGTGCTCATCCAGAACGGGGATCCAGACGAGTTCACGACGCTCGTTCCGGAGAAGTTGTCCACCATCGACGCGTACCGGGTGGCTTGGCTGTACGCGGTGGCGGAGGACGAGACTGGCTACGTCGCCGGTCACCCGGACGGGTACGTCCACCGGCAACGCAGCGACGTCGACGACCCCGATCCAGTGTGTAGCGCGGCCGACGCCGGCACCGACGAGATCCGCGTCGTCGACGTCGACCCGGACTGCGATGACGGGTGGGAAGCGGCTGCTGCCGACCGAGGGATTACCGCGTGTTTGGCAGTCCCGCTGCGCTTCCCGACCGGCAGAGCGTACGTTCTCGGCGTCTACACGACTGCGCTGGACGGGTTCAGCGAGGCCGAAATCGAGTTGTTCCGGGACGTCTCCGAAGCGATTCCGAACACGGTCGCCGCCATCACGGCTCACCGAGAGGCAAAGGAGTATCAAAAGGCAGTCGAACACGCCGGGTACGCGATCTTCATCACCGACGCCGACGGCGTGATCCGCCACGTCAACCCGGCGTTCGAGGAGATCACCGGCTACTCCGCCGAGGAAGCCATCGGGCAGACGCCGCGGATCCTCAAGTCCGGCGAGATGGACGAGGGGTACTACGAACGGCTCTGGAACACCGTGCTCGCCGGCGAGGTATTCTCCGAGCAGATCGTCAACAAGACCAAAAGCGGGGATCGGTATCTCGCCCGTCAGACGGCCGCACCGGTCACCGACGAGCACGGCGCGCCGGTCGCGTTCGTTGCCATTCAGGTAGAACTGACGGAGGATCTCGTCCGCGAGCAGCGTCTGTCGGTGTTGAACCGGCTGCTCAGACACAACCTCCGGAACAAACTGAACGTCATCTCGCTCCAGATGACGCGACTCGAAGAGCTCTACCAGTCCTCGGTCGACGACGACGAGCGGGAGACACAGACCCGTCAGGCCGTCCGGGCAGTCCAAGATGTGGCCCAAACGATCATCGCTCGATCCGAGAAGGCACACGAGATCGAGCAGATCTTTGATCGCCTTGATGCGACGGGAGGTCGGCTACCGGTGGGGTCGGCCACGACGTCGATCCGACAGACACTCGCCGATATCGAGGCGACCACGACACTCGATGTCGACGAGCGTCTCGCCGGCTACGAGGTCACCCACGAGATACCGACGATCCTCGACGAACTGATTACGAACGCCGTCAAGCACAACACGAACCCGGATCCGGCGGTGGACATCGACGTCACGCTCAGCGACGAGGGCGAGGTTCGGTTCTCGGTGAGTGACAACGGTCCAGGGCTGTCCGCCCAAGAACAGCACATTCTGACGACGGGCGAGGAGACGCAACTCAACCACAGCAGCGGGCTCGGCCTCTGGAAGGTGACTTGGATCGTGACGTACTGTGGCGGGATGGTGACGGCCGACGTCGACGACGACGGGACGACAATCGATGTCTTCGTCCCGGCGTGGTCCGCTGACAGCGCCCGGAATCGTTCGAAGGAGAGTGCTCCGGCCAACGGAGGTCGGGACTGAACCCGCACAAGTGACACCGGTCCCCGGGAACCAGCGGTTCTCGGCGTGGACCTGACCGCGAGTTCGTTCCGTCGGTGGCGGACCGGTACCCTCGTCGATGGCGACGTCCGCGTACGGAAAAGCTATGTTCGGGTGGCACGGGACGTGATGGTATGGACGGTACGGGGACTGCCGAACGCATCTTCACTGCGCCCGACGCTGGCGCCTCGATGGAGACACGCAGCGAAGTCGAAGCCGTCGCAGGGCGTGGTCTTCGGGGTGACCGATACTTTAGCGAAAACGAAACCGGGACGTTCGTCTCTTGGGAGCAAAGCGAAGCCCGGGACGACGGCTACGATCTGACGCTCATCGAAGCGGAAGCCATCGACGCGATCGCCCGCGACGCCGGCATCGAACTCGATCCCGGCGAACACCGTCGGAACGTCGTCACCCGAGACGCGGCACTCAATCACCTCGTCGGCACGCGATTTCGCGTCGGCGACGCTATCTGCCGAGGCGACCGTCTCTGCGAACCGTGTCGCTATCTACAGGACCTCGTCGGTGCGGACGTCCTCGACGCGCTAGCCCACCGTGGCGGGCTTCGAGCGGATATCCTCGTAAGCGGGACCGTTCGTCCGGGCGACACCGTCGAACCGCTCGAATGACGATTCGTATCGTACCACTGGAGGGCTCACTCGCCGTCGTACCCGATGATGGTGACGACGGGGTGGAGAGCGGGACCGAGTCGTCGTCGAGAAACTCTTCTATTGTGGGGCGTCCGTTGTCCCGTCTCCACCGACACGAGACGTTTCGGAGTTCGCCCCGTCCGTTGATGTGACTACCGCCGGCCGACAGTTACGTACGTCCAAGCCACTCACCGATAGTATGGAAGCGAACACACGAGAAAACGGGGGCGACGTCGCCGATTCCGGGCTGGCATTCCTGCGACGGTGGTGGGTTCTCACCCCGCCCTACGGCTACGTGCTCGGAATTCTCCTCTGGCCGGTGTTGCTGTCGCTTGTGTCCGTATGGGCCGTGTTGTTGCAGTCCGGACTCCCCGCAGGCGTCGATACCCTCGGCGGCCTCGTCGTCGGTATCGGTGGCTTCGTGTCGGTCAGCGTGAGTTCGGCGCTTTCGATGGGCGTAACGGCGTGGAACACCCCAGACGAGCGCATTCGGCGGCAGTTCGCGGCCCTGTCTTTCGCTCTCCCTCTCGCAGGACTGCTGTTCGGTCTGTATCGGAACTGGCCACTGGTGCCGTTCCGTGACGAACTGGGGTTGACCGTCTTCGTGGCACACGAACTGTCGAAGATCGCCTTCCTCGGTCCGGCGATTGGATTCGCGTTCGTGACCGTTCCGCTGGGGGTTCTCGCGTACAGATGTCGGTGAAGTATTCGGTCGCCGTCGGAGCTGATGTGAGAGAGCGACGGACGGGTGAGCCCCGGCCCACAGATTGAAGTCGGTCGGGTCCGGAGTGATCGGTATCCTGTCTGGATCGACCGACGACGAAGGGTCCAGACGACCGAGCCATGAGCGATACGAGCGACACTCACCGACCCAGACTGGACCGCGAACAGCGCCGGGAACTGCGAAATCTCGGCTGGCGCTGGCTCGGCCGCCGGCGCGCGAAGCGCCCGCGGTCGGTCAGTCGGCGGCACCTCGTCGACGCCGAGGTGGACGACGAGGCGGCGCTGGTCGACTTAGACGCCCGTCTCTAGGGTGCCCCTGCGATGACGAACAGGGACGCCTCCTCGGTGTCGATCTGACGGGTCGACGCCGGGTCGACGCGTAGGGCGTCGCCGGCTGTCATCGACACTGTCTCGTCTTCGACGGTGACCGTCGCCGCCCCCTCGACGAGGACGTACACTTCCTCTTCACCGTCGTCTTCGTGGTCGTGCGGTTTCCCGCTCCAGCCGGCCTCGACGTCCAGCACCGACACTCCGAGGTTCGCACAGTCGAGGGCGTCACGCAGGAAGTGCAGGCCGCCACCGACCGGGTCGACGTCGTGGTACTCGACGCGTTCGTGTGTCATAACCGGACGGTGGGTCGGAACGGGCAAAAATCCCCCAGTCATCGACGACCGTCCGCGTGACCAGTCGCCCTCGACGTTGACGCGAGCGGTACGACCGACGGGGTCTGCCGTAACCGGCGTGTCACTGGTCGGCCGCCGAGACAGAGTGTCCCTGCCGATGACGGTCGCGTCGTTCGCCACTACGTGACGGTCGAGGTGGTACCTGCCTCCGCCGGCGGGACGTGTCGGTCAGCACTCGGCGTCTCGGGGATGGACCATCCTTTCGGAGTCACCGCGACTACCGGTATCTCAAACCGTTCTTTGTGTCTCCCGGACACCTTTGTCACTTCCCAGCGGAGGTCGTTCCACTATGCAACGACGCGCGCTCGTCGCCGTGGGACTCGCCGCCCTACTCGTGATCGCCGGCTGTTCGGCCGGGTCGTCGACGACCGCCGACACGCCCACGACGTCGGCCTCGGACAGCACCATCCGCGTCGCCGGGAGCGGGAGCGCCGACGCCGAACCGAATCAGGCCGTCGTCGACGTGGCGGTCGTCGCGACTGCCCCCGACGCGGCGACCGCTCGCCGGAACCTCGCCCGCAACGTTTCACGGATGCGTACCGCCCTCACCGACGCCGGCGTCGCAGAGGATCGCATCACCACCCAGCGCTACGACATCCGGCAGGATCGCCGCCCGCCCCGCGAAGAGGGCGCCGACCCCGGGATTCGGTATCGAGCCATGCACGACTTCGAGATCACCGTCACCGATCCGGACCGCGTCGGCGACGTCGTCGACACCGCCGTCGCCAACGGCGCCACCGAGGTGGACGACGTGAGCTTCACGCTCTCGACCGACCGCCGGCGGGAACTCGAACGCCGCGCCCGGAGCGCTGCAATGGCCGACGCTCGGACGAAAGCCCGCGCGCTCGCCAGCGACGCGAACCTCTCTGTCACCGGCGTGAACGTCATCCAGACGACCCGGGGCGGGTCCCCTCGTGCCGCCGACGAGAGCGCCTACGCGACCGAGACGCCCGTTGGGACCGGCGCTCCTCCGACGGATATCGAGTCCGGCCCCGTGACGGTGCGGACGTCGGTTCAGGTGGTCTACGCGGCGGCACCGGACGGGAACGCGACGGCAGGGTGAGGCGTCCGCGAGCCGTGGCGTCTCATTCGAGCTGGTGATATTCGAGTTCGTGACCTTCGTCGAGGGCCGCTTGGACCGCCTCGCTCGGCGTGTCGACAGGCTCGGCGTGGGTCGTCATCCCGCCGATCGCAGCCCGTCGGTAGTGGATGTTGCGCTGCCACGTGCCGTCCGTCTCGGGGTAGTCCGTCCGATAGTGGGCGCCGCGCGATTCGGTTCGCTCGTCGGCACCCCGGAGTACGGCTTCGGCGGCCGTCAGCATGAATCCGATGTCGATGGCGAGTTCGAACGACCGGCTCGTGACCGGCCCAATTCGCATGTCGCCGGCCTTCCGCCGGACTTCCTCGAGCGCGTCGAGGCCGTCGGCCAGCGATGGGTCGTCGCGGAGGAGTCCCGCGTGCTCCCACGTGAGGTCCTGTAGTTCCTCGAAGACGGCCTCGGCGTCGTAGGCCCCGTCACTGTCGGCCATCCGGTCGAGGTCGGTCAGGTGCGGTTCGACGACCGTCTCGATACAGGTCTCGGGCACCGATCCGGGTCCGTCGACGCGGTCGGCGATCCGCTTCCCGGTGAGGAACCCGTACGCGACCGTTTCCGCGAGCGAGTTGCCTCCGAGCCGGTTCGCGCCGTGGACGCCGGCCATCGTCTCTCCAATCGCGAACAACCCCCGGATGTCCGTCTCGCCGTGGGCGTCGACGGCGACGCCGCCCATGCCGTAGTGGGCCGTCGGGGCGACTTCGACCGGCTCCGTCGCCAAGTCGACTCCAAGGTCCTGAAATCGCTCGTACATCCGAGGGAGTCGTTCTTGAATGAACGACGACTCGCGGTGAGAGATGTCGAGATAGACGCCGCCGTTCGCCGTGCCACGTCCCGCAGCGACCTCTTGGGCGATGGCGCGCGCGACGACGTCCCGGGCGTCCAACTCCATCTGTGCCGGCGAGTATCGCTCCATGAACCGCTCGCCGTCGGCGTTGTAGAGCCGTCCCCCCTCGCCTCGAACGGCCTCGGTGACGAGTCGGCCGCTCCACGGCTCCCACTCGGGATCGGACTCGTCGACCGCCATCCCGGTCGGGTGGAACTGTACGAACTCCATGTCCATCAACTCGGCACCGGCGTCGTAGGCTAGCGCCGGGCCGTCGCCGTTGTTCTCGTCGTCTCGCGAGGTGTGGCGGCCGTAGATGGCCGCGTATCCACCAGCCGCGAGAACGACCGTTCCGGCATTGAACAGGACGAACTCGCCGTTGTCCATGTCGAATCCGACGGCGCCGTGGATACGGTCGCCGTCGGTGACGAGCTTGGTTATCATCACGTCCTCGCGATACGGGACTTCGAGCGACTGCGCGCGATCGATCAGCGTGTCCAAGAGTGACTCGCCGGTGTGATCGCCGGCGAACGCGGTGCGGCGGAACGACTGCGCGCCGAAGTACCGCTGGTCGATCTCGCCGTCGTCCGTCCGGGAGTAGTCCATTCCCCACTCGTCGAGCTCTCGAAGTCGCTCGGGCATCTGTTCGGCGACGGCCCGAACTTTCTCGGGATCGTTGACGAAGTGGCCCTCGTCGAGGGTGTCCGCGGCGTGAATCGTCCAGTCGTCCTCCGGGTCCCGCGTCCCCAAGGCCCCGTTGATACCGCCACGTGCCCACGTGGTGTGGGCATCACCGTGACTTCGCTTTCCGAGTACGAGCACGTCGTCGACGCCGCGTTCGGCCAGTTCGATTGCCGTCCGGGCGCCGGCAGCACCGGCGCCGATTACGAGCACAGAGACGTCGGTTTCGGCGTAGTCCGGCGGGTCAGACCTCGCCCGCTCGTCACGTTGGCTCATATCGAAACGTAGGGTCGAACCCACTTAGCACCGTCGCGCGCGTGCGCGCAGGACTGAGAACGGGCATCATCGCCCCGGTGTCCCGGGCGGCGGGCCGATCCGTTTGACGTCGAATCGGCGAAGGCACACCCCGAACGGTAGCGTGCGGTCCGCGTCGTGATCCGATTCACCGCCCGACTGTCGACCGACCGATGCGACTTGTGCCCGCCACCGGGGAAGGAGCCGAAACAGATATTACCCAATGATATAACTTAGTTATTGATGGTGCCGACCCAGATTCAACGCGCTCGCGACGGCGAGGTGACGGCAGCGATGGAACGGGTGGCCGAGCGAGAGCATCGCGACCCGGAGTTCGTTCGGGAGCAGGTCGCCAGCGGTCAGGCGGTCATCCCCAACAATCACGCCCACGACGCGCTCGATCCGATGATTATCGGGCGAGAGTTCGCCACGAAGGTTAACGCCAACATCGGCAACAGTGAGGAGACGAGCGACCGACAGGAGGAACTCGAAAAGCTCCACGCGGCGGTCCACTACGGGGCGGATACGGTGATGGACCTCTCGACGGGGGCCAACCTCGACGCGATTCGCGGGACGAACGTCGATCACTCGCCGGTACCCGTTGGCACGGTTCCCATCTACGAGGCGATCACGCACGTCGACGCCCCTGCCGACCTCACCCACGACCTGTTGCTCGACGTGATCGAGAAGCAGGCCGAACAGGGAGTCGACTACATGACGATCCACGCCGGCGTTTTGATGGAGCACCTGCCGCTGACCGACGGCCGGAAGACGGGTATCGTCTCCCGTGGCGGGTCGATTCTAGCCCAGTGGATCGAGGAGAACGGAGCGCAGAACCCGCTGTACGTCCACTTCGAGGACATCTGTGAGATCTTCGCCGAACACGACGTCACGTTCTCGCTCGGCGACGGGCTTCGACCGGGGAGCCTCGCCGACGCGAGCGACGAGGCCCAGTTCGCCGAACTCGATACCTTGGGCGAACTCACCCGGACGGCGTGGGACCACGGAGTGCAGGTGATGGTCGAAGGACCGGGCCACGTCCCGATGGATCAGGTTGCGAACAACGTCGAGCGCCAACAGGAGGTCTGTGATGGCGCCCCGTTCTACGTGCTCGGCCCGCTCGTCACCGACGTCGCACCGGGGTACGACCACATCACGAGCGCCATCGGCGCGGCCGAGGCGGGCCGTGCCGGGGCCGCGATGCTCTGTTACGTTACGCCGAAGGAGCATTTGGGTCTCCCCGACCGCGAAGACGTGCGCGACGGGCTGGCTGCCTACCGAATCGCCGCCCACGCGGCCGACGTGGCGGCCGGTCTGCCGGGCGCCCGTGACTGGGACGACGCGCTCTCGGAGGCGCGCTACGAGTTCGACTGGCGCCGGCAGTTCGACCTCGCGCTCGATCCGGAGCGAGCCCGAGCGTACCACGATCAGACCCTCCCCGGTGACAACTACAAGGAGGCGCGGTTCTGCTCGATGTGTGGTGTGGAGTTCTGCTCGATGCGGATCGACCAAGACGCCCGCGACGCGGACGGCGAGATGTCGGCCATCGACGACGAGACCGATCTCGACGCCTCACCGGCGGCCGAGACGAACCTCCCGCCGGTCGGAACCCACGACACGAGCGGCGTCCCGGATGAGATCGAGATCGACGGCGTTACCTTCACGCCGGAAGATAGCCACGCCGACGACTGAGCGCGGACAGCGGCCGAACACCCCGTGCCGGGTGATCGCCTCCGACGGCGCGTCCGCGGCGGCGTGAGTGTCCGCCCACTGAAAGGCACGTGGGAGTCCGGACGACGCCCACGTGTCAGGCGGCGTCGACGCCCGTAATTTCGACTCGTGTTCCGCCGCCCTCGCTGTCCGTCACCGTGACCTCCCAGCCGTGACCGTCGGCGATTCGCTTGACGATACGCAATCCAAGGCCGGTTCCATCGGTCGTCGTCGAGTAGCCAGCCTCGAAGACATCCTCGCGTTCGTCCTCGGGAATCCCGACCCCGTCGTCCGCGACGTAGAACCCGTCTGGCAAGTCGCCGACCGACACCGTCACCTCCGTGCCACCGTGCTCGACGGCGTTGGCGAAGAGGTTCTCCAGCACTTGGCGGAAGCGGCTGCGGTCGGCACGTATCGTCCGGTCGCTCTCGACAGCCAGCGTGGCGTCGTCGCTCGGGACTATCTGCCAACACTCCTCGGCCTGTGCCGGCACCGAGAGTGGTTCCGTGCTTCCCACCGTATCGCCGCACTGTGCGAGCGTCGACAGGTCGTCGATCAGCGCCTGACTCCGGTCCAGTGCGTCGGCTGCGGCCGACAGGTGGGTGGAGTCGTACTCGGCCTGTGCCAACTCCAGTCGCCCCGTGGCGGCCTGCAGTGGGTTTCGTAGGTCGTGGGTGACGACGCTGGTGAACTCCTCCAACCGCTCGTTTTGAGTCTCGAGTTCCTGCCTACGCTCGACTTGCTCCGTGACGTTCTGCGTCAGCGCGATCCCGTGAGTGATCGCCCCGTCACCGGTTTCGACCGGCACCGTCCGATTCCGATAGGTCCGACCCCCGAGCGTCTGTGTGAACGTGTGGCTGCGGCCGTTCAGGGCCTCGGTGAAATAGTGTGCGAGTTCCTCGGCGAGCGCCGCCGGGAAGATATCGTGTGGAGTCGTCCCTTCGACCTCGTCCGGTGAGAGACCGACCGCGTCGAGTTCCGTCCCACGAGCCCGGACGTACCGAAGGTTGTCGTCGAACAGGAACACTGCCCCGTTGGGGATGTTCTCCGAGAGTGTCCGATACTGACGACTCAACTCTAGGATCTCCTCGATGCGACGCTTGCTCTCGGTCACGTCTTGAATCGTCCCACGAACTCTGACGAGTTCCCCGTCCTCGGTCTGTGGCTGCCCGTGTACGGAAACCCACCGCGTCTCTCCGTCCGCGGGCTGGAGCCGCAGCTCTAGGTCGTACGACTCGCCGGTCTCGACCGCGTCCGTACACGCCTCCCGAAGCGTCTCCCGGTCGTCCGGATGGTACAGGTCCACGACCGCTTCGGTGTCCGCGGGGGCCTCCGGTGAACGGTTGTAGATTTCGTAGACTTGATCCGTCCACGTGGTTCGGTCCTCCGAGATATCGTACTCCCATGCTCCGATATCGGCGATCTCCTGCGCTTTCCTGAAGAGATCGTTTTGCCGCTCCAGTTGCTCTTTTTGCCACCGCTTTTCCGTGATGTCGTAAAACGAAACCACCAACTGTTCGGTCTCGCCCAACACGACGGGAGCAACCTTGCCCGGCCTAGCAACCTGACCGGCCGGCAGTTCGAGGTCGACCGTGTATTCGAGCGATTCACCACGCTCGACACACGCGCGGTATGCCCCCCGAATTTTCCGCCCGTCCTCCGGGCCGAACACCTCACACGGCGTGTTTCCGACGATATCCGTCCGGTCTTGGCCGATGAGTTCGAGCGCCCGCGGGTTACACCGTTGATACCGGAACCCGTCACGTTCGACATCGACCAACAGCAGTCCAACCAATGCGCTCTCGAAGACGGTGGCGTACTCCTCTCTCGTCTCACGGAGCCGGGTTTCGGACCGATACTGTGAGACGGCGTTTCCGATGCGGTTGGCGAGCAACTCGTACTGATCCGTCCCTTTCCCTTTTTTGTAGGTAATCGGTCGCGCCGTGGGCAATCGCCTCGCTGGCGACTTCCTCGCTCCCCTTACCGGTGAACAGAATAAACGGTAGCTCGGGCCACTCGTCGCGGACGCTCCGCAGGAACTCGATTCCGTTTGACCCCGGCATGTCGTAGTCGGAAACGACACAGTCGGGTGGCTGGCTTCTGATCCTGTCGATGGCCTCGGCGACACTCGTGGCCGTTCGAACGGTAAAACGGTCGTCTTCGCGCTCGAGGAACGTCGCCGTCAGCTTGCCAAGCTGAGCGTCGTCATCGACGTGAAGCACTCGCACCGTCTGGGTCACAACGTATTATGTTGCCTGCAAAAGCGTAAATGGTTTGCCAGCCCGAGACGCGTCGTGTGCCACGGCGTGGCTCCCCGGTGTCTGCGGTGGTGACGGCGCGACGACACGGAGCGCGGAACGACGCCCCCGAAGCGGTCGGAATCGATCGTCTGCGACCGAAGTCCAACACATTCCGGAACCAGTCGACGAGTGACGACGCCTAGCAGATGAACTCGGCACCACCTCGACAACGGATGCCCTGCGGCGAAGTGGTGAGTTCAGTCCGGGCACCGACACCACGCGGTTCGGGTCGTGGATCGCGGCCCCGTGAGACGGGTTGGTTTGTTCGTTATCCAATCGACCCGCTCAACCCCGAAATTAGCGGTGTTCAAAGACCATTTGACCGGGCAGAGCGACGATCACCGACGAGATCAGACCGGGCGATCCATCAATAATCCTCCCGTTGAACGGTGTGAAAGCGATCGGCAATCAGTCATAGGCGATCTTCAACGGCCTCACAACAACACAGGTCGGGGAGAACGGGTGACGTAAGCGCGTTCGATCACAGCACCGGGCTGTGAGACAGGGCGCGCGAAAACAGGAGCGAACGACTATGCAACGACGCAAGTTCATCACTGGTGTGGGATCACTCGCGGCCGCCGCGGTCGCGGTGACTGGTACTGGTGCGTTTACTAACGTGACTGCAGCCCGGAACGTCGACGTGGCGGTTGCGGACGACGCAAGCGCGTACCTGCGACTTGAAGGGACCGGCGGCGCAAACTCCGAGTACGTGACCGACGATGGGAACGGTGGAACGCTGTCCATCGACCTAGATTCCAAGAATGCGACTAGTAGTGGCGGTGACGGTGTCAATCCCGATGCAGTGACCCAGATAGACGACCTCTTCGACATCGAGAATCAGGGAACGCAAGCGGTCGAGGTCAGTCTCTCCAAGACTGGTGACAACAGCTCTCTGGTGAAGTTCTACAAGGACGGTAACGCTTACAGCGGAGACTCGATTGGGAGTAGCCCGGTCACCCTCGGCACTGGGAGCAGTGTTACTGTCAGTATCGAGATCGACACGGTCGGTCAAAGTGTGAGTGACGGCGACCAGCTCCTCGATTCGGTGACCTTCACCGCGACCGCCACCAGCTAGAGGGAGTAACAATGAACCGACGAAGATTCGTGCTGGGACTCGGGGCCCTCGCCGGTGGCGGTGCGGCAACCGTGGGTACCGGAGCGTTCTCCAGTGTCGAGGCGCAGCGTAATATCAGTGTCACGGTCAGCGACGATGCCAACGCGCAACTCGGCATTCAGCCGACCGACGAGCCGAGCGGAAACTACGTCGACACCACTCCGAATGACGCCCTCGCAATCGACCTAACCGCCAGCAACAACAATGTCGGAAGCGGAATCGCTGGTGGGGAGGGACTGAACGCGAACGCGATCACCGAGATTGCCGACGTGTTCGAGATCCGGAATCAGGGCGCCCAGACGGTAGAGGTGACCGCAACCCCACTGGCGTATCTCGAGACCGACTCTGGAGCGGTGGCCGTTCTGCTCGTGCCCCAAAACGCACCAGATCTGTTTGGTTTCGGCGTCTTCTATCCAACGGACGGAATCACGATCAAAGAACTCGATCCCGGCGACGACATCCGCTTTGGCCTCATCGGACTCCCACTTTCGGAGAGTGCAATCGACTCAGCAGGTATCAGTGACGAACTAGCAATCAGCGCGGAGGCGGTGTAACAATGCCAAACGAGCCACCGACGGTCAGTGATTACGAGGAGATGGCAGGGGTAGACTTCGACTTCGGTGACGACGAACTGGATAGAGATACGCTAAACGCGAGGCTCGCTGAAATGTTCGACAGCTAGAATCGGGCGGTACCGATCCACGATTCTCTAATTTCTGGATCGCCGAGAGCGACGCCGTCGAGTTCGACGCGTTCCGTGCCTGCTGCACGGCGTCGTGAGCCAGTTCGGCGACGTACGACGACCGGCTACTCACTTCACCGTAACCCCGCCGCCATGCCGTCGACTCGGTCGAGGGAGCGCCGCACGCTCTCCGGATGGTGCTCGTACTGATCCGCGATATCGTTCGGGGAGACGCCACTGCCGTCCGAGACCAGTGGTTCGAGACTCTCATTGGACCGGACTGAGACCGTCGCCGTAGACGACTGGCCGCCTCCATTCCCTCACAGAATCGCAAGCAGGCGGCGACCCGCACTTGAAATCTTGTCGAACTCCCTTCTGCGAGGAAGTAGTTTCGCACTCAGAGGTGATGAATCCAGTCGTCTCAGAGTCCGTACCTTGCGGTCGTGATCCCTGAGTATGACCGAGGAATAGTAGTGGACTCGCCGGGATTTGAACCCGGGGCCTCGCGGCGTCGTCGGGCGGTTTCACCGCCCTCCTCGCCGCGCACCGCACCGCAAAGACATGAACCCAAGATGATCTGGACGGATCTGCCCTGCCTCGTCGCTGTGGCGGTGTAACCCATGATTGAACCAATCACACCACGACGGGCGAAAGAACTGTACCTCGAAGACCGAACGGACCTCAGCGACACTTCGAAGCAGAATCACGGCTATCGGGTCGAACGATTCGTGGAGTGGTGCGAAGAGAACGACCTCGATAACCTCAACGACCTCACGGGTCGGGATCTCCACGAATTCAAAGTCTGGAGAGCGCAGGACGTGAACAACGTCACCCTCCAGAATCAACTCGGAACCATCCGGCAGTTCCTCGCGTTCTGTGAACGAATCGACGCCGTTCCCGGTGGAGTCAGCGGGAAGGTCGAGTTACCTCAACTCGGGATGGATGAGGACGTGAACGATACGGCGATCACGCCTGAAGAGGCCGAGGCGATTCTGGAGTACCTCGATAAGTACGAGTACGCAACACTCCGGCACCTCATCTTCTACACGCTGTGGCACACTGGCATCCGCACCAGCACGCTTCGAGCGTTCGACGTGACCGACTTCCATCCCACTGAGGGATACCTCAAAGCCAACAACCGGGAATCGTCGGGGACACCGTTGAAAAATCGCAATCGTGGAGAGCGCGAAATCAATCTCGAAGACAGTCTCGTGGAAGTCATCGACGATTGGATTCACGACCAACATCCACGGGTCGAGGACGATCAGGGGCGGATGCCGCTCGCTGGTACTCCACATGGTCGCGCTCACGAGACGACCATCCGCTCTCACATCTACAAGATCACCCGGCCTTGCCACTATACGAACAAATGCCCTCACAGCCGCGATTTGTCGGAGTGCGAGGCGGTTGCCAGCGGGAAGGCGAGTTTGTGTCCGTCTTCTGTGAGTCCACACGCCATCAGGAAAGGCTCGATAACCTATCACCGCAACAAAGGCTGGCCAGCCGAGGCAGTCAGCGACCGAGCCGACGTGAGCCAAGAAGTGCTGGACAAGCACTACGACAAAGCATCGGAGAGCGAGAAGCGAGAACGGAGAACAGAGTTCTTAGATAAGCTCTAGGCTCTTGCATAACTCAGCGAAACACGTTGACCGCGAAGCAGTCAATAAGCCCGCTCAACGGTACTCCAGCAAGGTTTAGCGTCCGTACGAACCCGTA
>Ga0207813_100065_pt1 | contig 94937 bp, 100 predicted proteins | sample A23E3SouthBayCA_2_FD_187730 | JGI IMG/M metagenome (GOLD analysis project Ga0207813, IMG submission 187730) | Aerobic enrichment media microbial communities from Eden Landing Ponds, California, USA - A23 E3 (4) (SPAdes) | ecosystem: Environmental > Aquatic > Marine > Unclassified | place...
GAGGCTGCCGTACTCCGCGGCGCGGTGCTCGCGGCGCCACTCCCCGGTGTTCTCGAGGAACGTCTGGAAGTCGGCGATACCGACGAAGTCCACCGCCGCGGCCCAGAGATTGGGGTACTGCGTGATCGCCGAGAGCACCATAAAACCGCCGTAGGAGCGGCCGTAGACGACGAGGCTGTCGGTGTCGGCGGCGGGCTGGTCTTCCAGCCACTCGGTGGCGTGCTTGATGTCTTTCACCGAGTCGAGTCGCTTCTCTTGGTCGTCGAGGTGGGTGTACTCCTTCCCGTAGCCCGAGGAGCCCCGCACGTTCGGCTCGAGCACGGCGTACCCCTGGTTCAGGAAGTACTGCTTGGTCGGGTAGAACCACGGCCGGCGCTGGTGTTCCGGGCCGCCGTGGATGTCGACCATGACGGGGACCTCGCCGTCGCTGCCGTCGGCGTCGACACCCTCCGGGAGCGTCCAGTACGCCGGAATCTCCCGCCCGTCGAACGTTTCGTAGCGGATCGTCTCCGAGCGCAGGAACTGCTCCTCGGGGATGCCGAGCGTGCCGGGGGTGGTGAAGCGCTCGGTGTCGCCCGAACTCACACCTGTCACGTACACCGAGTGCGGGTGGTCGTCGGCGCTGAACTCGATCGCCGCCCGCTCGCCGTCGGGGCCGAGTTCGACGCCGGCGACGACGCCCTCGGGCAGTTCCGGTTCGACCGTGTCGACGATCTCGCTGCCGTCGGCCGACAGCTCGCCGAGGTACGTCTCGGAGTAGCCGTCGACGTTCAGCGTATACGTGACCTGACCGCTGTCGGTGTCGATCTGCAGGCTGTCGACGTTCCACGCCTCGGGGCCCTGCTCGACCGTCTCGACCGAATCGACCCCGTCGCCGCCGCGGTCGCCGGTGTCGATCCGGCCGACGTAGGCGGTCTCGGCGCCGTAGTCGGTGACGGTGTAGAGGTCGCCGCCGGGCCCGAACGCGACGTGGTGGTAGCGCGCCGCCTCGCCGGTGTCGGTCAGGCGCTCGGCCTCGCCAGTGTCGATGTCGAGCCAGTAGAGCACCACGTCGGAGCTGGAGTTCGACTCCTGCAGGATCAGTCCGTCGCCGTCTGGGTGCCACGCAGCGACGCCGACGAAGCCGCCCGGCCCCTCCCAGACGAGGTCGGCCCCGTCGCTGTCGCGATCCTGCACGTACACGTCGAACGTGTCGCCCTGCCGACGGTTCGCGGCGAAGGCGAAGCGGTCGCCCTCCGGCCCCCAGCCGCCCCAGAGGTGCTTGGCCTCGGGTTCGTTGGTGAGCGGCGTCTCCTCGCCCGTCTCGAGGTCGTAGCGGTAGAGCTGGTCGCGCTCGTTGCTCCCCTCGTCCATGCCGAACATGAGTTCGTCGCGGGTGGGGGAGGCGTCGACGAACGAGACGCGTTCGTCGTGGGCGGTCAGGCGCTCGGGCCACGCGCCGGGGTCGGAGAGGCGGTAGACCTGCGGGGTGCCGGTAGTGTCGGCGAGGAAGGCGAGATCGCCGTCGGGCGTGAACGTGGGCGTGTCGGTGCTGTCGATGCCGATGTAGCGGGCGACGCCGTACTGCATGGCCGACTGTGGTGGCGGTTCCCGGAAAGGCGTTCGGGCATGGGCCGTCGTCGCCGGATGCTGGGAACCCCACCAGTCCGGCCGCAACGGCGGGATTTATCGGCTCCCGTCACCACCCCCACGGCGTGAGCGGGAACGATTCGCGCGTCGACATGACCACCGGCGCGATCACGCCCAAACTGTTCGCGCTGTCGTGGCCGCTGGTGCTCGGCAACCTCGTCCAGACGCTGTACAACCTCGCGGACATGTTCTGGGTCGGCCGCGTCAACGCCGAGGCGGTCGCCGCGGTGTCGCTGATGTTCCCCACCTCGTGGATGTTCGTCTCGGTCGCGATGGGGATCACCGCCGCCGCGGTCGCGCTGGTGTCGCAGTACGTCGGCGCCGGGGAGCAGCGACAGGCCGACCACGCGGTCGGACAGACGGTGCTGCTGACGGTCGCCGTCGGCCTCCTCTTGGCGACGATCGGCTTCCTGATTCGCTACCCGCTGGTCGACCTCATCGGTGCGCAGGGGCAGGTGTACGACTACTCGCTCGACTACCTCGAACCGATCCTCGCGGCGATCCCCTTCACCTTCCTCTTCTTCGCCTTTCGGGCCGTGCTCCGCGCCGCCGGCGACGTGCGGACGGCGATGTGGCTGGTGGTGATCTCGGCGGGCGTGAACGTGATCCTCGACCCGTTCCTGATCCTCGGCTGGACGCTCGTCGAGGGCGCGCCGATCGTCGGCACGATTTCCTTCCCCGCGATGGGCGTGCGGGGTGCCGGGATCGCGACGATGCTCTCCCGCGTGCTCGCGGCGCTGATCGGCCTGCTCGTCCTGCTCGACGGTCGCTGGGGCGTCCGCCTTCGGATCCCGGACCTCCGGCCGGACCGCGAAGTGCTCACGGACCTGGTGCGCATCGGCGCGCCCGGGACCGGCGACGGCCTCGCCCGCTCCTTCGCCGCGGTGTTCTTCGCGGCGCTGGTCGCCCGGTTCGGCCCCATCGCGACGGCCGCGTACGGGATCGGCATCCGCCTGATGTCGGTCTCCTGGACCGTCTCCGGCGCGGTCGGGCAGGCCACCGCGACCGGGGTCGGGCAGAACCTCGGCGCCGACACGCCCGACCGGGCCGCGGAGGTCGCGTGGAAGGCGACCGCGGCGACGATGGCGTTCCTGTTCACGGCGGGGGCGCTGGTGTACGCCTACCCTGCGACCGCAGTCGGGATCTTCGTCGACGAGCAGCCGGTGATCGACGCCGGCGTCGTCCTCCTGCGGATCATCGCGCCGTTCTGGGCGTTCTTGGGCGGGCTGATGGTGATTCAGGGCGGCTTCCGCGGCGCCGGCCAGACGGCACAGGCGATGGCGCTCTCGCTCGCTTCGCGCTGGCTGTTCCGGGTGCCCGTCGCCGCACTGCTCGCGTACTACCTGGCCTGGGACGAGAACGGGCTCTGGTGGGCGATGGCGTTCTCGGGTGTGATCACGTTCCTCATCGGCGCCGCGTGGTTCAACCTCGGCCACTGGCGCGAGGGCGTCGTCGATACAGGGCCTGACGTGGCCGCCGGCGACGATTAACTGCTCGCGACGGCGGCCGCGTGGCTGGGTTTTTCGCCGGCGCGGTGCTGGAGCGACGTATGCGCCCTCCAACCCGGCGCGAACTGACTATCGCGCTCGCCCTCCTGCTGATCGCGGTGCCGATCTGGGCGCCAGCGCTCGACGTGACGGGACCCGACTACCGCTACGAGGTGGCTGACCTCGCCGTCGAGAACGGCAAGCTGGCCGTCGACGCACCCCGGGGGAGCTACATCGAGGATGTCGCGGGGATCGACTGCTTCGGCCGGTCGATCGAGTTTCCCCGGCGGTGTCTCTACGACGGCGGCGCCGTCGACGGGAACGTTACCGGCGTGAACCCGAACGTCGTCGCCGTCTCCGCCACGTCGGCGGGCGACGAACTCACCCGACGGACAGGGAGCGACGAGTACGTGATGCTCGGCGACGAGATCTACCGTCGCACGACGACGTTCGTCGCCGCCAACGAGTCGGTCGGCGTGACCGTCGAACTCGGCGTGGAGCGTGTCGACGCCGCGACGGCGCTCGACGACGTGGCACGGGGCGAGGAGCGCGTCTCGGACGCGGCCGAGCGGGCGATCCACGAGGGGTCGATCACGACGAACGAACCAATCGAGGACGCCAACGAGGTGCTGGCCGTCGACGGCGGCTACTACGTCGTCTACGAGACCAGACAGCCGGTGTCGCTCTCGGAGATGCCGGCGGTCGAGCGCGCGCTCGAAGCGCTCTCGGTCGGGGCCGGCGCGGTGCTGTTGCTTCGCCGCCGCTGAGGTGCTGTCGAGTCGCCACGGCGCATTTTCGCGGGTCGGGCGCGTGGAGGAACGCGTGACTGAGCGCCTGCTCGCGGGAAGGCCGGCTCAGTCGTCATCGGCCGGTAGCTGGCCCTCGGAGCGCGCCCGCATCGCTGCGAACCCGCGCTCCAGATCCGCCAGGAGGTCCTCCACGGCCTCGACGCCGACGGACATCCGGACGAGCGTGTCCGTGATGCCCAGCTCCTCCCGTTCGGCTTTCGGAATGGGCTCGTGGGTCATCCCGGCCGGGAGCTCCACGAGTGACTCGACGCCACCGAGCGAGACGGCGAGCGTGATCGTCGAGAGCGCCTCGAGGAACGCCGCGGCGTCGTCCATGTCGCCGACGAGTTCGAACGAGAGCATCCCGCCGTAGCCCGCCATCTGCTCGCTCGCGAGTTCGTGCTGTGGGTGGCTCTCCAGTCCGGGGTAGTGGACCGCCTCGACCAGCGGGTGGTCGTCGAGGAACGCCGCGATCTCCCGGGCACTGGCCTCGTGCTGGCGCATCCGCATCGGGAGCGTCTTCGTCCCGCGGAGGGTCATGTAGGCGTCGAACGGGGCCATCGCGTTCCCCAGGAGCACGCGCTGGAGGTGGTAACACTCCTCGGCCAGGTCGTCGTCGTCCAGCACGAGCGCACCGCCGATGGAGTCGGAGTGGCCGTTGAGATACTTCGTCGTGCTGTGGGCGACGATATCCGCGCCCAGCTCCAGCGGGTTCTGGAGCGCCGGCGAGCAGAACGTGTTGTCCACGGCGAAGGCGGCGTCGCCGGCCTCGGCCACGTCGGCGATGGCCGCCAAGTCACAGAGCCGCAGGAGGGGGTTCGTCGGCGTCTCCATGTACACCAGTTCGGTCTCGGGTCGCATCGCGTCGGCGACGTTGTCCGTGTCGGTGGCGTCGACGAACGACACGTCGACGGCCAGCCGGTCGCGGAACAGCGACTCGAGCATCCGGCGGGTGCCGGCGTAGAGATCGTCGAAGGCGACGACGTGGTCGCCGGGCGTCAGCGTCGCGAAAAACAGCGTCGAGATCGCGGCGGTGCCGGAGGCGAACGCGAGCCCGTGGTCGCCACCCTCCAGCGCCGCCAGGCGCTGCTCGACGGCGTGACGTGTCGGGTTCGAGAGCCGGCCGTAGAGGAACTCGCCGGCGTCGGGGTCGGCTTCGTCGAGCTTGAACTCCGAGTCGATGCCCGGAACGGCGTACGTCGAAGCTAGGTGGATGGGCGAAACCACGTCGCCGGCGCCGGTCTCGTCGGGATGCTCTCCCCACGAGACGGCCCGGGTCGGGAACCGATGGTCGTCACGATCTACCATACATGCCGGTCGGCGGAAAACCCGATAAACCTTGTCGTAAGGCGGTAATACGGCCGTACGGGGGGAATTACTATCGTGTATCCGTTAGGAGGCGAGCTCCTCACGCAGCAGCTGGTTCACCTGCCCCGGATCCGCGGAGCCGCCGGTTTTCCCCATCACCTGCCCGACGAGGAAGTTCAGCGCGCCGTCGTCGCCGGACTCGTAGTCCGCGACGGCGTCGGGGTTCTCCTCGATGGCTTCTTCGACGGCCTGCTCGACCTCGCCGCCGCTGGCTTTCCCGAGGTTCTCGGCCTCGATGATCGCCTCGGGGCTCTCGCCGTCGTCGAGCATCCGGCGCAGCACGACCTCCTCGGCGTTCTTCGCGGTGAGTTCGTCCTCCGCGACCAGCCGGATCACGTGCTCGATCTCGTCGAGTCGGTCCGTGATGTCGGCGATCTCCATGTTGCGGTAGTTGAGCTCGCCCAGCAGGTTGTCGGCGACCCACGTCGCCGCGAGGCCGGGGTCGAACTCCGCGGCCAGCTCCTCGTACAGGTCGGCGACGGATTTCCGGGAGGTGAGCTTCGAGGCAGCCTCCTCGTTCAGCCCGTACGCCTCCCGGAAGCGTTCGCGGCGGGCGTCGGGCAGCTCCGGGATCGGGATGCGCTCTTTCCAGTCGGAGACCTGCAGCGGCGGGAGGTCGGCCTCGCGGAAGTAGCGGTAGTCCTTCTCTTCCTCCTTCGAGCGCATCGAGACGGTGACGCCGCGGTTCTCGTCCCAGTGGCGGGTCTCCTGTTCGACCTCGCGGCCGCGCTTGATCGCGTTCTTCTGGCGGGTCACCTCGTAGGCCAGCGCCTGCTCGGCGCCCTTGTGGCTGGAGATGTTCTTGACTTCGGTGCGGTTGGCGTCGTCGAGCGTCGCCTCGTCGATCGCGCCGTCGTCGTCGATCTCGTCGGCGGGCACGAGCGAGATGTTGGCGTCGACGCGCAGGCTGCCGTCGCGGGTGGCGTCGAACACGCCGAGGTACTCGAGCACCTCCTCCAACTTCGCGAGGAACGCCCGGGTCTCGGCGGGCGAGCGGAAGTCCGGCCGGGTGACGATCTCCATCAGCGGCGTGCCGGCGCGGTTGTAGTTGACCAGCGTGTAGTCGGCGGTATCGATGTTGCCCCCCTCGTGCTGGATGCTGCCGGGGTCCTCCTCGAGGTGGGCGCGCCGGACGCCGATCGTGCGGCGCTCGCCCTCGACACGAACGTCGAGTTCGCCGTCGGCACAGATCGGCGCGTCGTACTGGGTGAGCTGGAACCCCTTCGGCAGGTCGGGGTAGAAGTAGTTCTTCCGGTGGAACGTGGTCTCCTCGGGGATGTCGGCGTCGAGCGCCTTCCCGATCTTGACCGCCGACTCGACGGCGGCCTCGTTCAGCACCGGCAGCGCACCCGGCAGCCCCAGACAGACGGGGCAGGTGCGGCTGTTGGGCTCTTCGTCGTCGGCGGCGTCCGTCGAGCAGTTACAGAAGATCTTCGTGTCAGTCTCCAGTTGGACGTGGACCTCCAGCCCGATGACGGCCGCGAGCTCCCGGTCCGCGAGCGCCTGACTCATTACTTCCCGATTCCGTCGGTTCGAGGTTAAGCGTGTCGGGAACGGGCGGCCCGCGTACGCCGGCGCCGGTAGCTATTTTCGCCCGCGGCGCGACCCACCGGCGTATGCACCGTCGGCAGTTCCTCGCGTCGCTCGCAAGCGGAGGTGTGTTCCTCTCGGCCGGCTGTGCGGCTCCGGGCGCGGAACCCGGCCCCTTCGGCTTCGCGATCGTCAACTTCCGCGACCAACAGCACCATGTCACGTTCTCCCTCCAGCACGGCGGCGAGACGCTCGTCGACGGCGCCGTCGACGTGGCCGCTCGCCCAGCCGAAGAAGAGTACTCGGTCCTGCGGTTCGTCGATCTCGCCCGCGTCACGAACGGCGACACCGTCGACGCCCAGATCACGGTCGACGGTGACCCGTTCAGCACGTCCTACGAGGTCACGTGCAACCGTAGCGAGGACGCGAGCAACGAACTTTACTTCCGGATGCGGGATCCGGCAACGACGACGACCGAGTCGGGGATGGCGTTCGCCGGCGACGACTGCTGAGCGCGCCCCCGGAGCGACGCTCAGTACACCAGTTCGCCGGAGATGAACTTCCGGGTGCGCTCGTCGGTCGGGTGCTCGAAGATCGTCTCCGTGGGACCGATCTCGGTGAACCCGTCGCCGAGCAGCACGCCGACGCGGTCGGCGACGCGCTCGGCCTGGTGCATGTCGTGCGTCGCGACGACGACGCCGATGCCGCGGTCGCGGGCCTCGGCCACTGCGTCCTCGATCAGCCCCGTGTTCCGCGGGTCGAGGTCGGAGGTCGGCTCGTCGAGCAGGAGGTAGTCGGGCTCGTAGGCGAGCGCCCGCGCGAAGGAGACGCGCTGGGCCTCGCCGCCCGAGAGCGAGTCGGCCGCCTGGTCGAGCTTGTCGTGGAGGCCGACGATTTTGAGGGCGTCCTCGACGGCCGCGGCCGGCTCCGTCCCGCCGACGAGCCCACGGAGCTGGTCGCGCAGTCGCTCGTCCCAGTCCTGGCGGACGCGGAGTCCGTACTCGACGTTCCGCGCGACGGTGGCGTCGAACAGGCTGGCCTCCTGGAACACCATCCCGACCTGGCGACGGAGCGCGAGGCGTTCGTCCTCGTCGACGGCCCATACCGCCTCGCCGTCGAGTTCGACGCGCCCCTCGTCGGGGTCGAGAAACAGCGCGAGGATCCGCAGGAGTGTCGTCTTCCCGACCCCGGAGGGGCCGATGATGCCGACGACCTCGCCGGGCTGGACCGAGAGCGACACGTCGTCGACGACCTGTTCCTCGCCGTAGCTCTGGGAGACGTTCGACAGGCGGATCATCGGTTCATCGACCCCTCGTCACCGAATCGAACCACGATGGCGTTGACTGTCAACACGAGCACGACCAGGACTGCGCCGAGGACCATCGCCGTGTCGTACTGCCCCTGTCGTGCCTCGAGTTGGATCGCGGTCGTCAGGGTCCGCGTTTTCGAGATCCCGTCGGCGCTCGTGATGTTTCCCCCGACGATCAGCACCGACCCGACCTCGCTGATCGCGCGGCCAAAGCCCGCGAGAACCGCGGTCGCGATGCCGTAGCGCGCCTCCTTGATCACGACCAGCGCCACGTCGAGGCGCGTCCCGCCGAGGGCACGCGCGGCGTCGCGGACGTTCTCGTCGACGCCGGTGATCGCAGCGAGGCTGATCGCGGTGATCGGCGGCGTCGCGAGCACGAACTGCGAGATGATCATCGCCTCCTTGGTGAAGATGAGGTTCATCGCGCCGAGGGGCCCCTGATTGGAGACCGCAAAGAGGACGAGCAGCCCGACGACGACGCTGGGAAACCCCATCCCGGTGTTGATGACCGACTTGACGAACTGTTTGCCGGGGAACTCGGTGAACCCCATCAGGAGCGCGACGGGGATGCTGAACAGCGTGCTCAGCGCCACCGCGGTCACGCTCACGTACAGCGAGACGTACATAATGCTCCGGACGTACCCCTGCTCGAACGGCAGGTCGACGAACAGCGGGAACAGCGGTGCGACCGGATCGAACGGCACGCTTACTCGTCGGCGGAGTCGCTACTCCAACCTTCCGGAACGTACTGCTGGAAGTTCGGGTCCTCCGAGACCGCCTCGGGGTAGAACAGCTGTTCGCCGTTCATCTGATAGTCCGAAATCGCGTCCTGCGCACCGGGGCTGGTGATCCAGCCGATGTACGCCATCGCGAGGTCGTAGTTCGCGTTCTCGTGGACGCCGGGGTTGACCGCCATGATCCCGTAGGGGTTCGCGAGGATCCCCGGCCCGTCCTCGATCGGCCCCTGGACGAGGATCGTGAGGTCGATCTCCGAGCGCTGGGAGATGAACGTCCCGCGGTCAGAGAGGGTGTAGGCGCTCTGCTGGTTCGCGACGTTGAGTGCCTCACCCATTCCGGTGCCGGTCTCCTGGTACCAGTCGCCGCCGGGGTCGGTGCCCGCGGCGTCCCAGAGGTTCAGCTCCTTGGTGTGGGTGCCGGAGTTGTCGCCCCGGGAGACGAACGTCGCCTCGGCCTCGGCGATCGTCGTCAGCGCCTCCGTCGCCGACTCCATCCCTTCGATCCCCGCCGGATCGTCCGCGGGGCCGACGATGACGAAGTCGTTGAACATCAGGTCGCGACGGTTGATCCCGTAGCCGTTGCGCATGAACTCGTCTTCGAGCCCCCGGGCGTGGACCATCACCACGTCCGAGTCGCCGTTCCGCGCCGACTCCAGTGCGGCGCCAGTCCCCCGGGCGACGGCGTCGACGGTGACGCCGTACATCTCCTCGAAGTCCCCGTGGATCTCGTCCAACAGCCCGGTGTCGTACGTACTCGTCGTCGTCGTGAGCGTCAGCGTCTCACCGGCGACGCTGGCACTGCCTTCGGAGTCCGATCCACTGAGCTGTGTGCAGCCAGCCGTACTCGCGATCGCGGCGAGGCCGACCCCCTGCAGAAACTTCCGGCGTTGCATCATATCCGGCATAACGCCCGCCAGGTAAAAGTGTTCGCTTCTTGGTGTAACCTCAAACCGTTACGCAACCTCCGTATATTGCGGTTTCGGCGGTCTGTGATGCAGTGAGCGGTTGCATCGAACGGCTATCGCGATCTGACCTTGGCTGCTTGCGGCGACGGCACCCCATCCGGAGTAAGAACTCCTATAAAGCGCCTCTGCAAACCAATTCCCGACCGATGTCACTCGATCCCGTTCGTCCGGCTGGCCGCCCGTCGGTGGGGTGGTCACCGTGACCGAGCCGCGGCTGCTCGTTCCCGTCGACGAGTCGGCCAGCCTCCGGAACACGGTCGCCTACGCCGTCGATGAGGCGATCTCCCGCGCCGGCGAGGAGAGGGAGCCGGCGACGATTCACTTCGTCTTCCCGCTGGCCGAACGGATCTCCTTCCGGAACAGTTCGTCCCGGGCCGACGCCGCTCGGACCCTCCTCGACCGCGTCGCGTCGTGGGCCGAGGAGGACGCCAAGGGCGCGGACATCACTATCGAGACCGCGCTCGTGGCGACCCACGAGTACCTCTCGACGCCGAACGACTACGCCGACGTGTTGGTCCGCTACGCCAACGAACACAGCCTCGGACTGGCGGTGTTCGACCCCCGCTACGACCCGATCGGCTCGACGCCGCTGCTCCCCTCGCTGGAGGCGGAGGTGCGCCGGGCCGGGCTCACCGTCGAGGAGGCGCCGCGCGACGCCGAGCAGCCCTCCCAGCCGCTGGTCCGACGCGGAACGCTCACGCAGTTCTTCGCGCTGTTTGTGGCCTCGTTCGGCTTCTACCTGCTGCTCGCTGGGTCGGTCGCGCCGTTCGAACTCGCCACCGGCGCGATCAGCGCGGGCATCGTCGCCGTCGCGCTGTGGCGGGTGTCGCTCACCTCGCCGGTCGCGCCGCTGCAGACCGCCAAACGGCTCGCACGGTTCTGTCTGTACGTCCCGTTCCTGCTCTGGGAGATCGTGAAGGCCAACGTCGAGATCGCGTACATCGTGCTCCACCCCGACCTGCCGATCGACCCCGAAATGGTGGAGTTCGACGCCGCGGTCTGGTCGGCGCTGCCGGTGACGACGCTGGCCAACAGCATCACGCTCACGCCCGGGACGCTCACCGTCGACGTGGAGCGCCAGCACCTGATCATCCACACGCTCACGGGGAGCGCACGCGAGGACCTGTTCGCGGGCACGCTCGAACGCGCGGTCCGGTTCGTGTTCTACGGCCGCGCGGCCGCCCGGATCCCGAGCCCGTTCGAGCGCCGCGAGGAGGACGACGCATGATCCAGCAGGTCCTGCTGGGCGCGGCGACGGTGTTCATCCTCGTCTCGCTGGTGGGGGTGTACCGCGCGATCGTCGGGCCGACGACGCCCGACCGCGTGATCGCGATCAACTTCATCGGCTCGAACGTGGTGATCGTGATCGCGCTGATCGCGGCCGCGATCGGCGAACCCGGCGCGCTCGACATCGCGCTGGTGTACGCGCTGCTGAACTTCCTGCTCAGCATCTCCATCTCGAAGTTCCAGGTCGAACGCGGGGGGGTGCTATGACGCCCCGCGAGATCGCCGTGGTGGTGCTGGTCGCCGGCGGCGCCTTCTTCGCCATCGTCGCCGCCGTCGGGCTGGTCCGCCTGCCCGACGTGTACGCGCGGGCCCACAGCACCTCCAAGAGCGAGACGCTGGGGGCCGTGCTCACGCTGGGCGCCGTCGCCGCCAGCTACGGGATCGGCTTCAACACGCTGAAAGTGCTGCTGCTGCTGCTGTTCATGTTCCTGACGAACCCGACTGCCGCCCACGCGATCACCCGGGCGGCGCACGAACTGGGCATCGAACCGTGGACCGGCGAGGAGGGGGAGGACGAGCCATGACGCCGCTCGAACTCGCCGTGCTCGCGCTGATCGTCGGCGCCGCGTTCGCGACGGCCGCGCTGAAGAGCGTGCTGAACTCGGTCGTCGCCTTCGGCGCGTACAGCCTCTCGATCGCGATCATCTGGGTGTTCCTCCGCGCGCCCGACGTGGGGCTGACGGAGGCCGCCGTCGGGGCCGGCATCATGACCGTCCTGTTCCTGCTCACGATCGTGAAAACCGAACACCCCGACGTGGAGCGGACGTTCGAACGGGTCGACCTCCGGGCGGCCGGGGTGGCGCTCGCGCTCGTCGTCGTGCTGTCGTCGACGCTGTTTGCGCTGCCCGCGGTGGGCGACGCGAACTCGGCGGTCGCCGACGACGACGTGACCGAGTACTACCTGGAGAACGCCTACGAGGAGACCGACGTGAAGAACGCGGTGACGGCCGTGCTCGCGGCCTACCGCGGGTTCGACACCATGGGGGAGGCCGCGGTGGTCTACTCCGCTGGCGTCGGACTGCTTGTCGTCCTCAACAGGGAGGTGTTCGGATGAGCGACGCCGAACGCCGGGTCGAACGCGGCGGCCCCTACGTCGGTAGCCCGATCATCATGGCCACGGTGCGCGTGGTGATGCCGTTCGTGTTCACGTTCGGCCTGTTCGTGATGTTCCACGGCGCCGACTCCTCCGGCGGCGGCTTCCAGGGCGGGGTCATCGTCGGCACCGTCGTCCTGATGCTGGGCATCGCGTTCGGCATCGAGGCGACCCGGGACTGGATCGGCCCGCGGCTCCCGGTCGCGCTCGTCGGGATCGGCGTGCTCGCGTTCCTGTTCACCGGGATCGGGAGCGTGCTCCTCGGCGCCGGCTTCCTCGAGTACGCGGTGTACGGCGATCTCGGGATCCCTCACCCCAGCAAGTACGGGATCGAGTTCGTCGAGCTCGCGATCGGCGTGATCGTCGCCGGCATCGTCACCGGGCTCTTCTTCGCCATCGCGGCGGGGACAACTGGGGGTGAGTCGGCGTGATCGACCTGCTGGCCACTCGGGGCTACTTCCTCGTGGCCTTCCTGCTGATGGGCGTGGGGACGTACATGCTGATCGGTAGCCCGAACCTGATCAAGAAGGTGATCGGGATGAACGTGTTCCAGACGGGGATCTTCCTCTTTTTCATCACCTCGGCGTTCGTCGAGGGTGGAAGCCCCCCGCTGCTGTCGGCGCCGCCGCCGTACGTCAGCCCGCTGCCGCACGTGTTGATCCTGACCGCTATCGTCGTCGGGGTCAGCCTCACTGCGGTGGCGCTGGGGCTGATCGTCCGCATCTACGACGAGTACGGATCGCTTCGCGAGAGCGAGATCCGGGAGGTGGCTGCCGATGAGTAGTCTCCCCGCGCTCCTGGTGGCGGCGCCGCTGCTGGGTTCGGTGCTGGCGTTGCTGGCTGGCCTGATCCGCTCGAATACGGGCTGGCCGGTCGCGCTCGTGACCGCGGCCGTCCAGGTCGTCGGCGCCGGCGTGCTCGCGATGCGGGCGTTCGACTCGACGGTCAGCTACGTCGTCGGTGGCTTCACCGCCCCGTTCGGCATCGAACTGGTCGTCGACGGGCTGTCGGCGACGATCGCGCTGCTGGTCGCCGTGGTCTCGCTGGCGGTGCTCGCGTACTCGCGGGCGGCGGGCCCGCGAACGAACGCGTTCTACGCCGTCTACCTGCTGCTCGTCGCCGGGCTGACCGGAATGAGCATCACTGGCGACGTGTTCAACATGTACGTGTTCCTCGAGATCACGGGGCTGGCGGCGTACGCGCTGGTGGCGAGCGGCGAGGGCGGGCGCTCGGCCCGCGCGGCGCTGAAGTACCTGATTGTGGGCACCATCGGCGCCAGCCTGTTCCTGCTCGGGATCGGCTACGCGTTCATCGCGACCGGGACGCTGAACATGGCCGACCTCTCGACGCAGTTGGCCGCGGTCGGCCACACAGAACCGCTGGTGCAGGCGGCGTTCGCGCTGCTGGTCGTCGGCCTGTTCGTGAAGGTCGCAGTGTTCCCCCTGCACGCCTGGCAGCCCGACGCCTACGCCGGGTCGCCGGACTCGGTGAGCGCGCTGATCTCGGCGCTGGTGTCGACGGTCGCCGCCTACGCGCTGATCCGCATCGTGTTCACGGTGTTCACTGTCGAGTTCCTACAGGCGAACCCCGCCGCACGCTCGCTGCTCGTCGCGGGAGCGGTCGTCAGCATCGTGTTCGGGAGCGTGCTCGCGGTCTCACAGACCGAGATCAAGCGGATGCTCGCGTACTCCTCGGTCTCGCAGTTCGGCCTCGTCGTCGGCGCCATCGCCGTCGCCAACGAGACGGCGCTGATCGGCGCCACGATTCACTTGGTCGGCCACGCGGTGATGAAGGGCGGGCTGTTCCTCACCGCCGGCCTGATCGCCACCGCCACGGGCGCCCGGACCGTCGACGACTACGAGGGGCTGATCCAGCGACACCCCCTCGGCGCGGGCGTGTTCGGCCTGCTCGCGCTGTCGATGGTCGGCGTCCCGCCGGCGGTCGGCTTCGTCGGCAAGTGGTACATCGCCCTCGGCGCCGTCGAGGCGTCGTCGTGGCCGCTCGCGGTGGTGATCCTGCTGAGTACGCTGCTGACGCTTGCGTACTTCGCGCGGATCCTCGAACGGATGTTCTTCCGTGACGCGAGCCCCCACTCCTCGGCGATCCGGACGGCGCCCGACGGTGGCGTCGCCGTCGACGGCGTCTCGATCGGCATGATCGGCGTCGTCGTCGCCGCGGCGCTCGCGGCGGTCGTCCTCGGGACGCTCGCCTTCGAGTACGGACAGCTCCTCGAACCGACGGTCCAGGCACTACTCTCATGACGGAGATAACCTCACTCAGACCTCTCGCAGCGGTGCTCGTCCCGGCAGTCGCGATCGTCCCGATCCTCGCCTCCCGCGGGCGCCCGAACGTCCGCGAGGGCTGGACGGTGGCCGCCGCGCTGTCGGCGCTCGGCGTCGTCGCCAGCATGGTGCCTGGCGTGCTCGGCGGCGACACGTACGTCAGCCGCGTCGGCACGCTCGTCCCCGGCGTCGAGTTCGCGGTGCAGGCCGACGCGCTGGGCGTGCTGTTCGGCCTGCTCGCCAGCCTGCTCTGGGTGGTGACGAGCTTCTACAGCATCGGCTACATGCGCGGCCTCGACGAACACGACCAGACGCGCTACTTCGCGGCCTTCGCGGGCAGCGTCGCGGCGGCGCTTGGCGTCGCGTTCGCGTCGAACCTGCTCGTGCTGTTCGTGTTCTACGAACTGCTCACGGTCGCCACCTACCCCCTCGTCAGCCACGACGAGACCGACGAGGCCCGCGCCGCCGGCCGGAAGTACCTCACGTACACGTTCGGCGGCGGCGTCGCGGTGCTCGCGGGCTCGGTGCTCGTCTACCTGCTCGCGGGCACGACCGCGTTCGCGCCGGGCGGCATCGCCGAACTCGCGAGCGCCGATCCGATGCTCGCTCGCGCGGCCTTTGCCCTGCTGATCACGGGGTTCGGCGTGAAGGCGGCGCTGATGCCGCTGCACTCCTGGCTCCCGGACGCGATGGTGGCACCGACGCCGGTGTCGGGGCTGCTGCACGCGGTGGCGGTCGTGAAGTCCGGCGTGTTCGGGATCGCCCGCGTGATCCTCGAAGTGTTCGGCCCGGTGAACGTCGCCGACATCGGGATGGGGCTGCCGCTGGCGGCGATCGCCGCGTTCACGCTCGTCACCGCGAGCGTGATCGCGCTCCGGCAGGACAACCTCAAGCGCCGGCTGGCGTTCTCGACGGTGAGCCAGCTCTCCTACATCGTGCTCGGGCTGGCCGTCGGCGCCGCCGTCGCGCCGGGCCAGGCGTCGGCGTACGCGCTCGTCGGCGGGCTGCTGCACATCCCTGCTCACGCGTTCATGAAGCTCACGCTGTTCTTCTGTGCGGGCGCGATCCACGTCGAGACCCACACCGACGACATCAGCGACATGGCGGGGATCGGCACGCGGATGCCGCTGACGATGACCGCCTTCGGCGTCGCCGCGTTGGGGATGGCGGGCATCCCCTTGATCGCCGGCTTCGTGAGCAAGTACTTCCTGCTGATCGGCACGGTTTCGGCCGGCCAGCTCGTGTTCACGGGGGCGCTGCTGGTGTCGGGCGTCCTCAACATCGCGTACTTCTGGCCCGTGGTGTACGCCGCCTTCTTCGAGTCGCCGGACGAGGCGGACTCGAAGCCGATCGTCGAGGGACCCCTCGGCGGTCGGTTCGGCGACGACCACGTGGCCACTGACGGCGGCCACGGCGAGGGTCACGTTGACGGCGCCGATGCCGTCGGCGGTCAACACGCCGACCACGGGCACGGCCACCACGGCGGCTGGGACGCTCGCGGCTGGCTCGGCGGCGAGTCGACGTGGTTCATGCTCGGCCCGATCCTGTTCGCGGCCACGGGCTCGATCGTGCTCGGGGTGGCTCCCGACACAGCGGTGTTCCTCCGGATCGTCCGGGACATCGTCGCGGCGGTCACGGGGGTGAGCGTCTGATGGATCCGATCGTCCCGCCGTTCGTCCCGGTGATCGTCGCCGCGCTGTTGCTGCCGTTCCTCGGGCGGAAAGCCGGCCACGCGCTGGCGGCCGTCCTCACGGGCGCCGTCGTGCCGTACGTCTGGCTCGTCGACGCGGGCGCGCACTTCACCGATTTCAACCTCTTCGGGTTCGAGACGGTGATCTTCAACGTCGACCCGTTCTCGACGCTAATGGGGCTGATCTTCGCGTTCATCGGCGCCGTCGGCGTGCTGTACTCCTACTACAGCGAGGCCGCCCCGATCCAGACGGCGTTCGCGCTCTCCTACGTCGCGAGCAGTCTGGGCGCCGTCTTCGGCGGCGACTGGCTCACGCTCATCTTCTTCTGGGAGCTGATGGCCGTCACCAGCACGCTGCTGGTCTGGCATTACGGCGGCAAAGCCGTCCGGGCGGGCTTCCGCTACGCCGTGCTCCACGGCATCGGCGGCACGCTGTTTTTGGGCGCCGTGATCTGGCACTTCGCGGAGACCGGCACGTTCCTCTTCGCGAGCGTGCCCGGCGGCCCCGAAACCGCGGGGCTGGCCGGGTCCGTCGCTCCCGTGCTGGCGGCGCTGGGCGTCGGCGTCAACGTCGGCTTCGTCGGCCTGCACGCGTGGCTGCCCGACACGTACCCGCGTCCGCACATCGCCGCCAGCGTGTTCCTCTGTGTGTACACCACCAAAACCGGGGTGTACGGCATGTACCGCGTGTTCCCGCAGGACGGCAACGTCGCCGTCGCCTATATGGGCGGGATCATGGCCGTCTTCGGCGCGACGATGGCGCTGTTCCAGAACGACATGCGCCGCCTGCTTTCCTACCACATCCAGTCGCAGGTGGGGTACATGATCGCCGGCGTCGGTATCGGCTCCGCGCTGGCCCAGGCCGGCGCGTTCGCCCACGTGTTCAACCACATCCTCTACAAGGGACTGCTGTTCATGACCGCCGGCGTCGTCGTCTACCGCACCGGCGAGGAGAGCCTGAAGAAGCTGGGCGGGCTCGCTCGCGAGATGCCGATCACCGCGGGGGCGTTCACCGTCGCCGCGCTCTCGATCGCCGGCTTCCCCGGCTTCAACGGGTTCGTGAGCAAGGGGATCGTGATCTCCGCGAGCCACTACGACTTCGTGAAGGGGCCACTCGTCGTCGGCGAGTTCTACACGCTCGAACTGCTCCTGCTGATCGGTGGCGTCGGCACGTTCATGTCGTTCATCAAGTTCGGCTACTACGCCTTCTTCCACGGCGAGTACGACGGCGAGGTGCAGGACGCCAACCGCGGCCAGTCGGTCGCGATGCTGCTCGTCGCGGCGCTATGTGTGTACTACGGCGTCTTCGACGGCGCGCTGTTCGGCCTCCTGCCGTTCGACGTGACCGACGAGGCGGTCGTCTCACACGTCTACCACACCTACACGGTTCCCCACATCATCGAGGGCGTCGCGCTCGCGGTGCTGGGGCTGGTCGGCTTCGTGCTCGTGAAGAAACCGCTCTCGGGGCTGGGCAAAGTGCCCGACGTGGACAGCCTCTACAACCCCGGCTCGCTGTACGGCACCCGCGCGCTCGTAGTCGGCGTGACCGAACTGTACGCCCGCGTCGACGACGCCGCGGTCGCGCTGGCGAAGCGCTCGATCCGGACGGTGAAGGATCCGGACGCGGCCATCGCTCGGGTGACCGGTCGCGAACAGGTGACGACGAAAGCCGGCATCGACCGCAGCCTGCTGCTCGTGCTGGCGGTGCTGGTGGCGGCACTGGCGCTGCTGCTGACGTAGCTCCCGCCCGTTTTCCGTTCTCTCTCCCTCCGGCAGCCGACTGCCCATTCAGTCGGCCGCCTGCCCGCCGTCCACCGCCAGCGTCTGCCCCGTGATGTAAGAGGCGTCGTCCGAGCAGAGGAAGGCCACGGGGCCGGCGATCTCCTCCGGTTCGGCGATACGGTCCATCGGGGTCTCCCCCATCGCCGACGTGTCGTAGTCCGCTCGGAGCGTTCGCAGGGCCATCCGGAGCAGGCTGACCGCCGCCCGGATGCGCTCGAGCAGCGACGCCGGCCCGGTACCGTCGCCGAGGATCCCCGACTGGATGTTGGTTCTCGTCGGCCCGGGGGCGACGGCGTTCACGCGGACGCCCCGCGTTGCGTACTCCAGGGCGACCGACTTCGTCAGGCCGACGACGCCGTGCTTGCTCGCCGAGTAACTCGACAGGCCGCCGATTCCGACCAGCCCGGCCTCGGAGGCCGTGTTGACGATCCGCCCGCCGCCCTGTTCGACCATCACGGGGAGTTCGGCCTTCATGCACGCCCAGACGCCCTTCAGGTTGATGTCGACGATGCGGTCCCACTGCGCCTCCTCGATGCCGGTCGTCTCGACGAAGCCAGTGAGGATGCCGGCGTTGTTGTGGGCGATGTCGAGGTTGCCGTACGTCTCGACCGCCACGTCGACCATCTGTTGGACCGAGGCGGTGTCGGACACGTCGACCTCGACGAACGTCGCCTCGCCGCCGTCGGCCTCGGTCCGGGCCACGGTCTCCCGGCCGCCGTCGGCGTCGATGTCGGCGACGACGTTCGCGCCCTCCGCAGCGAATCGCCGCGCGGAGGCGCGGCCGATGCCGGACAATGCACCCGTGACGAGCGCCGTCTCGCCGTCGAACTCGTTCATACCGTGATTTGTCGTGCAGCTCATATGCTGTTCCCACGCGAGCGCTACCGTTCTCTCCCGGCGCCGGTTCGCTATCCCGTCATGCGATTTATTCACCCCCTACCGTTCGCCCGTGGCTTTATACCAGTGGCCTCGGTAATCCGCCCATGAGCAACCGAGCGGACGATCTCGAGTCACAAGTCGCCGAGCTACAGGCCGCGGTCGACGGGCTGACCGAGGAGCTGGTCGAGACCAAAGAGCGGGTCCGCCAACTCGAAGAGACGACCGAGGATCTGGAGTCGGAGGCGAACGAGCCGGCTCACGCGAACGCCGACGGCCGCACCACCGCCGAGGAGCAGGCGCAGGCACGGGGCACCGACGAGCGCCGTGACGCCGAGTTCGTGGCCAGCGACGGGGTCGACGAGCAACCCCCCGCCGAGGAGGTCGAGGCGGAGGACGACTCCGACGACGACGGCGACGACATCATCGTCGCGTAAGGCCGTATGCACATTCAGGAACTCGTTCTGAACGACTTCAAGAGCTTCGGGCGCGAGACCCACATCCCGTTTTACGAGGACTTCACCGTCATCACGGGCCCCAACGGCTCCGGGAAATCGAACATCATCGACGGCGTCCTGTTCGCGCTGGGACTGGCCCGCACCAGAGGCATCCGTGCCGAGAAGCTGACCGACCTGATCTACAACCCCGGCGGCGAGGGAAGCGAGCAGTCCGGGCCGCGGGAGGCGTCGGTGACGGTCGTGCTGGACAACTCTGACGGCACGCTCTCGCGTTCGCAGGTGACCACCGCCGCCGGAAGCGAGAACGTCGGCGACGTCGACGAGATCACTGTCAAGCGCCGGGTGAAGGAGACCGAGGACAACTACTACTCCTACTACTACCTCAACGGTCGGTCGACGAACCTCTCGGACATCCAAGATCTGCTGGCCCAGGCCGGCATCACGCCGGAGGGGTACAACGTCGTCATGCAGGGCGACGTGACCGAGATCATCAACATGACCCCCTACCAGCGGCGGGGGATCATCGACGAGATCGCCGGCGTCGCCGAGTTCGACGAGAAGAAAGCCTCCGCTCGCGAGGAGTTGGAGATCGTCGAGGACCGCATCCACGAGGCCGACCTCCGGATCGAGGAGAAGGAGGACCGCCTCGAGCAGTTGGCCGACGAGCGGGAGACCGCCCTGGAGTACCAGGAACTGCGCGACGAGCGCGAGGAGTACGAGGGCTACCTCCGGGCGGCCGAACTCGAGGACAAGCGCGCAGACCTCGACCGCACCGAGGCGAAGATCGACTCCGCCGAGGAAGACCTCGAGGAGAAACGCGCCGCACTCGACGAGGCCGAGGGGAAGCTCTCGCGGTTGGAGGACGAACTCGACGAACTCGACGCCGAGATCGAGCGCACCGGCGAGGACGAACAGCTGCGGGTCAAAAGCGAGATCGAGGAGGTCAAAGGCGAGATCGCCCGGCTCGAAGACCGCATCGAGGCCAACGAGGAGCGCATCGAGGAGGCCGAGGCCGAACGCCGGAGCGCGTTCGTCGACATCGACCGGAAGGAAGAGGAGATCGAGGAGCTCGACGACGAGATCCGGGACCTGAAAGTCGAGAAGGCGAACGTCAAAAGCGACATCGTCTCCAAGGAGACCGAACTCGACGAGGTCGAGACCGAGATCGAGAACGTCGACACCGCGTTCGACGAGCTCAAGGCCGAACTTGAACACGAGAAGGAGGCCCTGGAGTCGCTGCGCGAGGGGAAAAACGAGAAACAGCGCCAGAAAGACCGCCTGCTCGACGAAGCGCGGCGGCGCTCGAACCGCGTCAGCGACCGCGAGGACGAACTCGAGGAGGTCCGCGCGTCGCTGCCGGATCTCCGCGCGCGGGTGTCGAACCTCCATTCGGAGCTGGACAAAGCCGAGAAGAACGAGTCCAAAGCCGAGTCGATGGTCGAGGAGCTCAAGCAGCGCAAGGGGGAACTCAACGGCGACCTCTCCGAGGTCGACGAAGAGCTCCGGGAGCTCCGCAACGAGTACGCCGAACTCGAGGCCAAAGCCAGCGACACCGGCGACAGCTCCTGGCCCCGTGCGGTGACGACGATCAAGAACGCCGGGATGAGCGGCGTCCACGGGCCCGTGGGCGAACTCGCCTCCGTCCCGCGGGAGTACGCCGAAGCGTGTGAGACCGCGGCGGGCGGCCGGCTCGCCAACGTCGTCGTCGACGACGACGGCGTCGGCTCCTCCTGTATCGACTACCTGAAGTCACGCAACGCGGGCCGGGCGACGTTCCTCCCGATGACGGAGATGGACGACCGCCGCCTGCCCACCGAGCCGCACGACCCCGGCGTCGTCGGCTTCGCCCGCGACCTCGTCGACTACGACAGCCGCTACGCGGGCATCTTCTCGTACGTCCTCGGCTCCACGCTGGTCGTCGAGGATATGGAGACCGCTCGCCACTTCATGGGTGACTACCGGATGGTGACGCTCGACGGCGACCTCGTCGAGAAATCCGGCGCCATGACCGGTGGCTCCGGCGGCGGCTCGCGGTACTCGTTCTCGAAATCCGGCGGCGGCCGGCTGGAGCGGCTGGCCGAGCAGATCCACGACCTCGAGGAGGAGCGCCAGTCGATCCAGGACGACCTCGACGGAGTCGAGAGCGACCTGACCGACGCCCGCGAACGCAAGAGCGCGGCCGCCGAGAAGGTTCGCGAGATCAAGGCCGACATCGACTCTGCCGAGGAGGACGTCGAGGACGCCGAGAGCCGCGTCGAGGAGCTCCAGACGGAGCTGGCCGACCTCCGCGAGGAGCGCGAGGAAGTCGACGCCCAGATGACCGAACTCGACGAGGCGATCGCCGACCTCGACGAGCGCATCGCGGCCGCCGAGGAGTCGATCGCGGAGATCGAGGCCGAGATGGCCGACTCGAAGATCCCCGAACTCTCCGCCCGGGCCGAGGAGATCTGCGAGGAGATCGACGACCTGCAGGGCCGCAGCGACGACCTCGACGCCGAGATCGCCGACCGCCGGCGCGAGAAGGAGTACGCCGAGGAGTCCCTCGAAGATCTCCACGACACCGTCGAGTCGACCCAGAACCGCAAGGCCGAACTCGAAGACGACATCGAGCAGTTCGAGGCGGAGATCGAGGAGAAGGAGGCGGCGCTCGAGGAAAAACACGAGAAAGTCGCCGAACTCGAAGAACAGCTCGCCGAGCTCAAAGCGGAACGTGAGGAGCTCAAAACCGAGGTCCGGGAGGCCCGCAACGAGCGCAACGACCGGAAGGACGAGGCCGACCGCGTCGAGAACCGCCTCGACTCGCTGAAGCGCAGCGCGGTCGCGCTCAGTGAGGAGATCTCCGAACTCGAGAGTCAGGTCGGCGAGTACGACGCCGACGAGATCCCGGACCACGACGAGGTGGAGGCCGAGATCGAGCGCCTCACCGCGGCGATGGACGAGCTTGAGCCGGTGAACATGCTCGCGATCGACGAGTACGACGAGGTCGAGAGCGACCTCGACGAGCTCACCGACCAGCGCGAGGTGCTGGTCGAGGAGCGCGACGGGATCGAGGAACGCATCGAGGGGTTCGAGGAGCAGAAGGTCCGGACGTTCATGGACGCCTTCGAGGCCATCGACGAGCAGTTCCAGCGCATCTTCTCGCGGCTCTCGGACGGCACCGGGGAACTGGTGCTCGAAGACCCCGAGAACCCGTTCGAGGAGGGGCTGACGATGAAGGCCCAGCCCGCAGACAAGCCCGTCCAGCGGCTCGACGCGATGAGCGGCGGGGAGAAGTCACTGACCGCGCTGGCGTTCATCTTCGCGATCCAGCGGCACAACCCCGCGCCGTTCTACGCGCTGGACGAGATCGACGCGTTCCTCGACGCGGTCAACGCCGAGCGTGTCGGCGAGATGGTCGACGACCTCGCGGGCGAGGCACAGTTTGTCGTCGTCAGCCACCGCTCGGCGCTGCTCGATCGCTCCGAGCGCGCCATCGGCGTCACGATGCAGGAGAACAACGTCTCCGCCGTCACGGGGATCGACCTCGCGACGGGCGAGACGCCGGAGGCGGAGGTGCCGACCGACGATGATTAGCGGGCGAGGCGGGAATACGCGAGGGAGCACCGCGACTGAGCGGGAAACCGCCTCGACACGCCGCTGCTCGGAGGCCGGCCGATGAGCGACGAGGAGTTCTCGCTCGATCTCTCGTCGGATCGCTCGGCGCCCGAGCGCGGCGAGCCGGGCGTCGACGATGACCTGGTGAGCGAGCGCGTCCGGCCCGACGAAGCGGCGTCGGCGGACGACGGCGAAGTCGAGCCGGTCGAGGTGCTCGTTTCCCTCGCCGAGGAGGGCGAGATCGACCCGTGGGATATCGACATCGTCGCCGTCACCGACGCGTTCCTCGACGAACTCGACGAGGCCGACCTCCGAGCGTCGGGGCGGGCGCTGTTCTACGCCTCCGTCCTGCTGCGGATGAAGTCCGACGCGATGCTGCGCGACGACGAGCCCGAGGAGCCGGCGCCCGAGCCCTGGGAGGTGGCGATGGCGGACGAGGCGCCGCCGCCCGGCGCCGACGACGAGTTCGACCCCGTCGACCAGTTGGAGGCCGAGATGGACCGCCGGCTCGAGCGGAAATCGACCCGCGGCACCCCGGAGACGCTGGACGAACTCGTCCGGGAGCTCCGGGACGCCGAGCGCGGGAGTTGGTGGAAGGAGTCCCGGAGCTACGACACGACCGAGTCGCCGCGGGGGTACTCGCGGGGGCCACAGACGCTCGACTACCACGCCGGCGACGACTTCCGCCGCGATCAGGAGCCGACCGAGGCAGACGTAACCGGCACCACCCACACCGAGGACATCGACGAGGTGATCGCCGACGTGGACGCCGCGCTCGCCGAGCGCTACGACCGCGACCGCGACGAGGTGCTCTTCGCGGAGGTCCGCGACGCCGGCGGGCGGCCGGTGATGACGTATCTCGCCCTGCTGTTCCTCTCGAACCGCGGCGACGTGCGGCTGAACCAGGACGACCTGTTCGGCGACCTCTGGGTGCAGGATCCCGCCGCCGTCGACACCGAGGGGCCGGGCGGCGCCGGCGTCGTCGAGGACGACGAGACGGCCGTGGACGCCGAGTCGGCCAGCGGCGATGCGGATGCCGACGACGATACCGACGCCGACGGGACAGCGCCGGCCGCTGGCGGCGATTCGGCGACTGCAGAGGAGTAGCCCCCTGCCGAAACGCCTAACCGACCACCGGGAGAATCCCGCGTATGGTCGCTCCAGCGAACATCGTCGGCGAGGCGCTCGATTTCCTCGTCTCGAACCCGCTGTTCACCGTCGTGCTGGCCGGGATGCTGGGGTTCGTCTTCTTCATGTATCTGCTCGTCCGCCGGACGCTGCTCGGACTGCGCGAAGGCTACGACAGCGGCAAAGGCCGATGACGGAGGAACCGTGGTAGACCCGGTCACGATCGCAACGGCGCTCGTCGCTGCCGTCGCCAGCCTGTTCATGGCGTGGGCCATCGGCGCCGGCTCCTCGGGCTCGACGCCGTTTGCCCCCGCCGTCGGCGCCAACGCGATCTCGGTGATGCGCGCCGGCCTGATCGTCGGGATCCTCGGCTTCGCCGGCGCGGTGCTGCAGGGCCAGAGCGTCACCGAGGCGGTCGGCTCCGAGCTCGTCGGCGGCGTCGCGCTGACCGCGCTCGCGGCGACAGTTGCGCTGTTGATCGCGGCCGTCCTGGTCGCGCTGGGCGTGTTCAAGGGCTACCCGATCGCGACCGCCTTCACCGTCACCGGCGCCGTGGTCGGCGTCGGCCTCGCGATGGGCGGCGACCCCGCGTGGCCCAAGTACCGCGAGATCGTCACACTGTGGGTGCTTACGCCCTTCGTCGGCGGCGGGATCGCCTACGGCACCGCCCGCCTGCTGCGCTCGGAGCACGTCCCGGAGCGCGTGCTGGTGCCCACGCTCGCGGGGCTGGTCGGCGCGCTCGTCGCCAACATCGGCTTCGCGCTGCTGGGACCGGCCGACGGCACCGGCTCGATCGCCGGCGAGCTCGCGCGCTCGCTGGGCGCCGACGGCACGCTGGGTCGCGGCGTGGCCACGCTCGCGCTCGCCGTTCTGGTCGGGCTCGCGCTCGCTGCCGACACGCGCCGCGACGCCGACGGCGCCCAGCGGCGCTTCCTGCTCGCACTCGGCGGGCTGGTGGCGTTCTCCGCCGGCGGCTCGCAGGTCGGGCTGGCGATCGGGCCGCTGGTACCGCTGCTCGATACGTTCCAGTCGATCCCGATCGTCGCGCTCCTGCTGGGCGGGGGGCTCGGGCTGCTCGCGGGCTCGTGGACCGGCGCGCCCCGGATGATCAAGGCGCTGGCTCAGGACTACTCCAGTCTTGGCCCGCGGCGCTCGATCGCGGCGCTGATCCCCAGCTTCGCCATCGCACAGACTGCCGTCGCCTTCGGCATCCCCGTCTCCTTCAACGAGATCATCGTCTCCGCCATCGTCGGCTCGGGCTACGCCGCCGGCGGCGCCGGCGTGAGCCGGAAGAAGATGCTGTTCACGGTGCTCGCCTGGATCGGCTCGCTGGCGCTGTCGCTGCTGGTGAGCTACGGCGCGATGACGGCGATCGAGTCGCTCTAAGACTCGCCCAGCGCCGCGAGATCTTCGGTTTCGACGTCTTCGGGCAGCGCCGCCAGCGCCGCGGCGGGCCAGTCGTCGTGGCCCAGCGTGAACGTCGTTTCCGGGTTCGCTGCCGCCAGCGCGGCGACGCCGTCGGCGGCGGCGACGTACGCCACGTCTTCCATCCGGTCGGGCGTCTCGGCGTGCAGCGGGTACGTCTCTGACAGCGACGGCGGGAACGGACCGAACGGCGGCTCGACCCGCCAGACGGCGTCGTGGTCGTGCTCGGCGGGCTCGCCGAACTCCGTCAGCAGCACCTTTCCGGGTGTTTCGAGGCGCTGCAGGCGATCGTGATGCCTGTGCACTTCGGGCCGGCGGGCGCTCTCGGGCGAGGTGTAGAAGAACGTCCCCTTCGAGACGCGGTCGCTCGCCTCCATCTGGTCGGCGTGATCGAGCAGCGCGCGGAAGCCGTCGGCGCTGGCGGGGTGGGCGCGGGCGCGCTCCTCGACCAACTCCAGCAGGCTCCCCTCCCGGATCGCCTGCCGGACGCGACGGATCTCGGCGAACGTGACGTGGAGGTTGTGTTCGGCGAGCGCGTTCTCCTGCTCGCGCTCGTCGAGTTCGCGAAGCGAGTCGGGGTCGTGCTCGGTGCAGATCGGGCACGGACAAGGGAGGTAGGCGAGGTCTTCGAGCTGTTCGGTGCCACGAACCGTCAGATACCGGCCGTCGCGGGCGTACAGCGCGTAGGCGGCGGAGTCGAACAGGTCACAACCCACGGCCGCGGCGTGGGCGAACATCATGGGGTGGCCGGCGCCGAACAGGTGGACCGGGCAGTCCGCCCCCAGCCCGTGCTTGGCGGCGGCGGTCACGTCGATCATGTCGTCGTAGCGGTAGCTGTTCAGCAGCGGCACGACGGCGCCGACGGGGAACACGTCGAGCTCCGTGCTCGCGGCGTGGACGCCCGCCTGCTCGCGCAGGTCCGGGTACGTCGAGCCCTGGACGGGCGCGTTGACCAGCATCTCGCCGGTGTCGACGGCCTCGGCGTCGGCCAGCGCCGCCTCGGTCGCCGCCAGCTCCGCCTCGGCCTGCTCGCGGCTCACGTCCGGCGGCGTCGGGATGTCGACGGGGGTGCCGATGTCGGAGCCGATCTCGTGCTGGAACTGGAGGATCTCGGTAGTCGTCGTATCGATCTCGCCGTACTCCGCCAGCTGGAACGAGCCGGAGTCGGTCACGATCGCGCCCGGGAAGTCGAGCATCTCGTGGAGCCCCTCTTCGAGGGCGCGCTCCCGGAGGTCGTCGGTGTTGCGGATGATGTAGGAGTTGGTGATCAGGATCTCGGCGCCGAACTCGTCGTGAAGTCGCCGGGGGGAGATGGTCTGGAGGTTGGGGTTGACCACCGGCATCAGCGCCGGCGTCTCCACGGTGACGCCCGCACGGGGCACCGTGAGTCGGCCGACGCGGGCCATCCCGTCGCTGGCCCGGATCTCGAAAGCGTCGCGCATGGCCCGAGTTGTGGCGTCCCGGCGTAAGGGGATTCCGTTGTCAGGGCAGCGCGGCGACGATCGTCGCGGCGGCGTTCCCACTCTGCTCGACGCCGCCCGTCGCGACGAGGTACAGCGAGAGGAAGATGATCGAGTTGTACGTGCCGTGGACCAGGATCGGGACGACCAGGTTCCGGGTGTACTCGTAGATCCCGCCGAGGATCAGGCTCGGGCCCATCAGCACGCCGATACTCACGAGAACCGCCGACGGGTCGGTGGCGACTAGCGAGCCGACGTGGATCGCGGCGAAGATGGCGCTGGCGATGATCACGCCCGGCACCGGCGAGAACGCCTCCCGGATGCGGTTCTGGACGACGCCGCGGAACAGCAGCTCCTCCCCCGGCCCGATCAGCAGGAACGCGCCCGGCAGGAGGTACAGCACGATCTCGGGGTTCTCCATCGCCATGCCGGCCACCTGGTTCTCGGCGGCCTCGGTCCCGGTCGCGGTGAGCAGTTGGCTCACGGCGATGAGGTAGACGAACGAGAGCACGAGCGCGCCGATCACGATCCCGAACTGCTTGATCGAAGGGACTTGGAGTCCGATGGACCGGACGGGGATCCCGCGATTGCGGAGGTAGAGGTAGCCGACGCCGAGGAAGGCGACGCCCTGTGTCAACAGCAGCGAGAGCACGATGCTGAGGACGGGCGTGATTGTGACGCCGATGACGCCGAGAAGGAGGGCACTCAGCAGTACGAGCACCAGCGCGGCGCCGATGCCGGCGATGCCGACACCGACCCCGACGCCGACCGCACGGAGACGATCGTTCATACGGAAACACCGGCGCCCGCGCCCAAAGTCGTTGCCCTCGTCAGTCGAGTTCGTACCGACTCACCGCAAGCGCCGCCCGGCCGTCGCGGATCTCGCCGTCCCGGACCGCGGCGACGAGGTCGTCGTAGTCGACGGTTAGGGGCCGGATGCTCTCGTTGGCGTCGAGATCCTGCTCACTCGCCGGCTCACAGCCACGGGCGACGAACGTGTGGTGGGTCGAGTTCGCGATGCCGTTGACCGGTTCGGTCGTACAGAGGTGGGTCATCGAGTCGGCGACGTACCCCGTCTCCTCTTCGAGTTCGCGACGGGCGGCGGCTTCGAGGTCGTCCTCCTCGGGCTCGACGCCGCCGGCGGGGAGGCCGCGGTTTACTCGGTCGACCGCCTGTCGCCACTCCTCGATCAGCACGACGTCGTCGCCGCCGGGGCGGAACGGGAGGACGACGACGGTCTCCACCTCCTCGACGTGGTGGTAGTCGGTCTCGGTTCCGTCGGGGAGCCGCACGTCCGCTCGGCGCACGTCGAAGCCCGGGCAGCGGTAGTCGATCCCGCTGTCGAGGGTCTCCCACGCGAGGTCGTCGCTCATAGGCGGGAGGGCGGCCCGGTCGGGCAAAAAGTCGGTCGGTCCGCTCGCGGGCGTCTACCGTGACTGCCAGAGATCCCACGCGCCGGCGCCGGCGACGCCGACCGAGACGAGCGTCAGGCCGAGTTGGGCACCGTTGAACCAGAACGGGAGCCACGGGAACACGCCCGGCAGCAACGCCGCGGCCTCCGAGAGCAGCGGGAGGCCGCTGCCGGCCCCCTGGTTCGGCGACTCGCCGACGTACCACTCGCCTTCGGGCGGTTCGCCCGGCGGTTCGCGGTCGGCCTCGTAGGGGATGCGGTCGGTCGAGATCGACCAGACGACCGTGCCGTTTTCGGTGATCTCGAAGATGCGCGTGTTGAGCGTGTCCGTCACCAGCGTGTTGCCGTTCGCGAGGCGGTCGGCGTCGCGGGGCCAGTCGAGTTCGATGCCCCCCGCTCGCTCGAGCGTCCACGCGACCTCCCACTCGCCGTTCTCGCGGTGGAGTTCGACGACGCGGTTGTTGTCGCTGTCGGCCACGAGGACGGCAGCCTCGCCGTCGCCGGTGGGGTCGCCGCCCAGCCACTGCGGGTTGTGCTGGTGGTCGAGCACTGCTGGGTCGCCACAGCGCACGTCACCGTCGCCGTCGGTGTCCGCGAGCTGGCCGTCGTGGGTACAGGAGCCGTCGTCGCCGCCGGTGTCGGCGTTGATCGTCTCGACGACGCCGTCCTGGCGATCGATCACGAGGATCTGGTTCGCGTTGCGGACCGAGACGAGGAACTGGTCGTCGCCGATCACGTCCACGTCGTTGATGTGAAGCCAGTCGACCTGTGTCTGGTCTGCGGGAGCGTCGTAGTAGCTGCTGGCGTTCCAGCGCCAGACGACTTCGCCGTCCTCGACGATACGCAGCCCCTCGTGCTCCATGTCGCTGAGGAGGTACTCGCCGTCGTCGAGCTGCTCCACGTCGTGCACTTCGCTGTTGCCGCTACTCCGAACCGGGAAGGAGTACTCGTATTCGATCGACTGCGTCTCGGGATCGAGGATGCGGAAGCCGGTGTGGGTGCAGGGCGACTCGTAGGGGCCACAGTCCTCGTAGCCGCCGTCCATGAACCCGGCCATCACGCTGCCGTTGTCGAGTTCGGTCACGTCGAAGTAGCTGTCCGTGTCGGCGATGCGCCACGCCAGGTCGTTACCCTCGTAGGCGGCGACGCTGCCGTACTGGTGCCAGCCCACGCCGCCGCCCTGGACTCCGACCAGCGTTCGGCGTTCGTCGTCGGTGCCGGCGACCGCGGTGTCGGGCGCGAGCGCGGCGCTCGCACCCATCGTCACGAGGAGGAGGGCCACGGCGGCGACCACGAGAACGGCGCCGCGTGTCTTCGTGTCCATTACCGTACTCTCGATAGGCGCCGGGGGATAACGTTTGCGAGGAGTGCTGCGCGTCGACAGCGCGCGGCTCAGGCGGTGGCGGCGGCGCGGAACGCCTCGTCGACGGCGTCGAGCGTCGCCGAGAGCGTGCCGGAGTTGTCGATGACGACGTGGTCGTCGCGCTCGATCGGCTCGAACTCCTCTTTGAGCTGGTTGTACACCGAGAAATCGGCGTCGCTCTCGTCGTCCTCGTGGCGCTGGCGCTGGCGGATGCGCTCGCGCACGACCGACTCCTCGCAGGTCACGCGAACGAGTCGGAGTTCCGTGTCGGTTTCGGCGGCGACCGCAGCCGCGCGGTCGCGACGCTCTCGGCGACGGAACGTGGCGTCGAGGACGACGTGTTCGCCCGCCACCAGTCGGTCACGGGCGCGTTCGAACAGTTCGTCGTACACTGCCTCGGACTCCGCGGCCGCGTACGTCGGCTCGGGAAACAGTTCCTTCCGCACCACGTCGGTCCGCAGCAGGCCCGCCGAAAGCAGCTCGGCGATGCGCTCGGCCACCGTCGATTTGCCGGTGCCGGGGAGCCCGCAGACCAGGACGAGCATTCGGTCTGAAACCTGTGGGGAGCGCACTAATAGTCAGCGTTTCGGGGTGGGGCCGAGACGTGTCTACCGGCTGTGTGGCCGGTTCACGGCCGGCTCGTGTCGAACGTTGTCAGGCGGCCCCTACGTCGGATGGTCTCCTCTTAACCGCGAATCAGGTCGGCTGTAACAAAGCACTGCGGATCGCCATTCGAGGACACCGACGGGCGCCGCTCGGTCACCGACTGCCGACGCGCGACTGCGAGGCCTCCCGACGGAGACCCATGGCTACCGCCACCGACGACCCAACCGACGCCGGCAAACTGACGCGTGAACAGCGAACGGGTCGGAACGGGGGCGATGGTGTCGACGACCTACAACGCACCGCGCTGAACGATCACGTCCCCGTCGCACCGCGGCCCGCCCAGCCAGTGGATCGCCGAGTTGCATGACGCGGGATCGCTCGTTTCTGGTCGCGTTAGCGGTCGCGCCGCTCCTGATCGGCGTGGAGCTACTGATTCACGAACTTCTGCACGGGGTGATCAACGTCGCCGTGACCGGCGTCGTCGCGTCCTGTGGCTTCGGGCCGTGGATGATCCAGGACGGGCGGCTGTGGACGTGTTACGCCGAGACGGGCGTCGGCCCGTGGAACGATCTCGTCACGCCAGTGGTGATGGCGGCTGCTGGCGTCGTCCTGATTCACTACTCGGCGTGGATTCGGCGAGATGGTGTCCGCTGGGGCGCCCTCGTCGCCGGCGCCGCGATAACGCTGTACGAGTCGCTGTACGCGGTCGGGGCGCTCGGCGCGCCGATGGTCTGGGCGCACCATCCCGAACTCAGCGCCGACGGTCTCGACGCGATCCGCGCGTTCGGGCCTGCGGCACTCCTGCCCGGGCTTACCGTGTGTGCGATCGGCTTCTGGGTACTAGTCGGTCGGGTCACCGAGCGACAGCCGCCACAACGGCTACTCGATGGAGCGACGGACGAGACGAACGACTGACTGGCGGTGTGAGAATGCGGGAAGTGGGCCGGCGCGAATTCGAATCGCGGTTACGGCCACCCGAAGGCCGAAGGATACCAAGCTACCCCACCGGCCCGCAGTCGAAACGACGGACCCGGCGAGGTTAAGGGTTACCATTCAGTGCCCGGCGAGGGCGTCGACGCCGCCCGATCAGGCGTAGTCGAAACCGGAGTCGTCATCCAGTCGCTCGACGCTGTCGTCGTCCGTCTTGGTCGTCGCCGCCGGCGACGGCTCGGAGAGCTGCTGGTAGGCTGCGACCAGCACCGACAGCGAGAAGATGCTCACGAACCCGGTGACGATGTAGTTCAGCACCGTCCCGACGATCGGGCTCAGGATCGTCACGATCGTCGCCGGCAGGCTCACGAGCAGGCTGATCACGAACAGCACTACGCCCAGCCCGAACAGGGGGAACCGGTTCCCCTTCGCCATCGACCAACTGGAGGAGAGCGCCTCGAAGGGCCCCTCGTCCTCGACGGCGACGAACACCTGCGTGAAGATCAAGCTCACGAGGAGGAACAGCCCGGGGATGATCAGCGCGATGAACCCCAGGCCGATGGCGATCCCCTGCACGATCAGCGCGATGAAGAGGAACACCCACGTTTTCAGCATGTCGTCGGCCACGCCGCTGGGGATCGAGCTGAGTTCGGCGGCGTCGTGGACGACCGTTCGCAGCACCACGATCGTCAGTGCGACGTTGAGGATCCCGCCCAGCGTCGCCAGCGCAGCCCCGCCGGCGACGCCGATCGGGAGTGACAGTGCCGCCGCCTGCATTCCCGACGTTCCTGTCGGGGGATTAATCGCGGCGACAGCCGAGTTCGTTCCGAGTGCGGTTAGAAACTGCAGTGCGATGTAGACCACGGCCAGCTGGATACCGGCCGCCGTCGTCAGCTTATCCACGCCTGTTGAGAGGGCATCTCCGATGTTCAGGGACATGTCAATCCCTGGTGAGAGGTCGTTAAAAATGATTTTGGTAGCCGTACGCTACCACTCCCGCCACGGCCAGCGCCGACGGCCGGTCGAGCGGGTGACGCGAGCACGGAATTACTTATACGACCGCCGTTTAGCCACACCTGATGGAAGAGGAGCAGCCCCAATCACTCCCGACCGAACTGGACCGCTGGCTCGACGATCGGGCCGCTGAGACCGGCCGGGAGCGTGGGGAGGTGCTCGCTCGCGCGGTCGCGACCCACCGCCTTCTCACCGACGCCGCTGACGCGACGGACGTCCCGCCGCTGGAGCAGCAGCTCGCGGAGCTGGCGGATCGCGTCGACGACCTGGAAACGGAGACCGACGACCAGATCGAGGACGTTCGTGACCGCGTGATACAGGTTGCGCGGTCCCGGGCGGAGTCCGACCACGACCACCCCGACCTCGAAGCCCGGATCGACGAGGTCGAGCGCGACGAAGGGGACGAGATCGCGACGCTCCGACGCGTACTCGCCTCTCTCGAGCGACGGGTCGACGGCGGCTTCGACAACTACGAAGCGGTGCTTTCCTCGCTGACCGACCGGGCCGACGACACCGAGCGGAAACTCGACATGCTCGCCAGCGCGATCGTCGACCTGCGAAAGCGCGTCAGCGAACTCGAGGCCGCCGACGCCCGGCGTGACGCCGTCGAGGAGTTACAGGCTGACGCGAACCGCCGAAACGTGGGGACGGCCGACTGCGAGCACTGCGGCAAGCGAGTCCACGTGGGCCTGTTGTCTGACCCGCGCTGCCCCCACTGCGGGGAGTCGTTCGTCGACGTCGAGCCCGGCAGCCGGTTCCTCGGCTCGGCGACGCTGGTGACCGGCGACCAGCCGGCGCTAACCGGCGAGTCGTTCGACCCCGCACCCGCCGAGGAGGTGTTCGCCGACGATGGCTGAGGAGCCCGAAGCGAACGGCGAGGGACGTGACGACGAGGAGGAGATCCCGCTCTCGGGGCTTCGCGATCGGATCGAGGCCGAGCGCGAGGCAGCCGACGACGAGGCGGATCCGTTTGCGGACGTCGAGGAGGGCGAGCCGGTTCCCGAGGCCGAGGCCGCGGAGCTGTTCGAGGAGGTCGAGATCGGTGACATCGACGGCGAGGCAGTCTGGGACGCCGTCGTCGAGGGCGACGCCGAAGTCGCGGATCTGCTAGGTGAGGCCGGCGTCGGTCAGGAGATCGAGCCGACGGTCGAACCCACCGAAACGCCCGACGAGCACGTCGTCGACAAACGGGAGTACTGCCAGCGCTGTGAGTTCTTCGCCGAGCCGCCGGCCGCGACCTGCACCAACGAGGGGACCGAGATCGTCGAACTCGTCGACGACGAGCAGTTCCGGGTGCGTGGCTGTCCGAAGGTCGGCGATGGCGACGAGGCGATGTCGGGGTACGTCGGCGAGCAGTGAACAGACTTTCCCGCGCGGCTCCCCGCATTCCGGTATGCAGTTCTGCGACGACTGCGGCTCGATGATGGTCGCGGATGGCGACCGGATGGTCTGCACCGAGTGCGACGCCAGCCAGCCCCGCGACGCGGCGGCCGAGGAGGCGTTCGTCTCCACGGAGGAGCAGACCCACGGCGACCTGATCGAAGCCGACGAGGACGCCGAGTACGAGGGCAAACCCACGGCCTCGGACGTGACGTGTGAGGCCTGCGGGCACGGCGAAGCGTGGTACGAGATCCGCCAGACCGCCTCGGCCGACGAGCCGCCGACCCGGTTCCTGCGCTGCAAGGCGTGCGACAACACCTGGCGCGAGTACAACTGAGCCCCAGCACGCTTTTCTCCCGTCCGGTCGGGAGTCAGGCTATGTCCCTCCTCGATCGCGTCGAACCGTGGCACGCCCTCCTCGTCGCGGCGTTTCTCGTCGGCACTGGCGGCTCGCTGGTGGGCGGTAACGCTGCGGGGATCGCCGTCGTCGACGTGCTCATGGCCGCCCTCAGCGGACTGCTCTGGGCGTTCGCCGTCTACGTCTTCGTCGGCACGGTTCGGAACTACGTCGCGAGCTACGCCGAAACGGGCGGCTCGCTGTGGGACTCGCGCTTCCTCGCGCCGTTCGTCGTCGGCGGGATCGCGGTCGTCGCGATGCTGGCGTGGCGGCTGTTCGACCCCGGGATCGCCGGACTGGTGATCACTGACGCGCTCACCGTCGGCTTCTGGGCGTTCGTGCTCGCCATGATCGTCATGCTGACGGCGAGCTACGTCGTCGTCGGCTATCGAGAGGCCCAGGGGTAGCTCAGAGCGAATCGAGGAGGAACTCGCCGACGGCGTCGCCAGCTTCCTCGATCCGGCCGACGAAGAGGTGCCCCGCCGAGAGCGCCGTCGTTTCCCAGCCGAGTTCGGTCGCCCGTTCGACGACCGGCGCCCAGTCGGCGATGTCGTCGTGCTCGGCGTACACGACCGTCGCGGGGGCGTCGATGCGCCCCATCGCCGGCAGCGCGTGCAGGTCGTCGTTCAGGCGACTCGGCGGCGCGAGCGCGGCGACGGCGGCGAGATCCGGCGTCGCGGCCGCGCTGCCGTCGACGGCGGTCCCGCCCGCCGCGAGCAGCGAGAGACAGCCGCCGAAGCTGAACCCCGTCAGGCCGACTGTCTCGTAGCGCTCGTTCGCCCACTCGATCGCGGCGTAGGTGTCGCCGAGTTCGCCGTACCCCTCGTCCCAGTCGCCGTAGTCGAAGCGCAGGCAGTCGACGCCGCCCTCGGTCAGCCGATCGCTGATCGCGACGAGTCGCCCGTCGCCGCGGTGGCCGCGGTGCTGGGGGTGGGGTGGGCAGGCGACGATGCAGGCGTCGGCCGGGTTGCCTCCGTCGGCGCCCGGCCGACCGTCGCCGGGCGCACCCGTGTCGAGACTCCCCCGCACGTCCCGCGCGCTCGGGACGACGACCGGTTGGCTGTCGCTCATACCTCCGGGTGGGAGAGCCACTGCAAAGCGCCTTCGGCTCGTAGTGACTGGTCGCTCGCGGGAGGTTTTAAGGCGCTGACGACCCCATACAACGGTATGGGAATCCTCTCGCGTGCCTCCTACATCGTGCGGTCGAAGCTGAACTCGGTGCTCAACCGCGCCGAGGACCCGAACGAGACCCTCGATTACTCCTACGAGCAGATGCGCGATCAGCTCCAGGAGGTCAAACAGGGTATCGCCGACCTCACGACCCAGAAGAAACGGCTGGAGATTCAGAAGCGCCGACTGGAGGAGAACGTCGAGAAGCACAACGAACAGGCTCGCGAAGCGGTGCGCCAGGACCGCGACGACCTCGCCCGCGAGGCGCTGGAGAAGAAGAAGTCGAAGATGAACGAGATCGAGGATCTGGACGCCCAGATCGCCGATCTCCAACAGTCACAGGACCGGCTCGTCGAGAAGAAAGACGAGCTCCAGAGCCAGATCGAGGAGTTCCGCACCCGGAAGGAGACGCTGAAAGCGCGCCACGACGCCGCCGAAGCCGAGACCCGCGTCTCCGAGGCGATGACCGGCGCCGGCGACGAGATGGCCGACGTGACCCGGGCGATCGAGCGCTCCGAGGAGCGGACCGAGGAGATGGAGGCCCGCGCGGAGGCGATGGACGAACTGCAGGACACCGGCGCCTTCGAGAACGCCCTCTCCGACGAGGACCGCATCGACCGCGAACTCGAACAGGGGCGGACCGACGGCGAGGTCGAGTCCGAACTCGCAACGCTGAAGAGCGAACTCGGCGAGGGCGTCGAAGCCAACGGCGCCGACGAGTCGGCCGAACAAGCGACTGAGTCCGCTGATACTGACGCCGATGCCGAGGCCGACCCGGAAATCGAGAGCGAACTCGAGGAGCTGCGGGACGAGGAGTGACGCGCTTCGTCGCCACGCCGGCCACGACCGGTGCCGGTGGTGACTGATCGTGAGTAGCGGTGACGACTCCCCGGGCCAGCCCAGCGACACGATGCGCGAGCGGGCCGACGTGAGCACGACGAAGCTCTGGCTGCTGTTGCGCGCGGACCGCCGGCTGGTCGCGCTGGGGATCGTCGCCAGCCTCTTTTTCGGCATCGTCGTCGCCGGGGTCGCCCACCCAAAGCCCGCCCACCAACTGGTGACCGCGAGTGACTCGGTCGACACGCTCGCACAGGCGCTCGTGGGCTCGACGGTGACTGGTGTGACGCTCGTGTTGACGCTCTCTCAACTCGTGCTCTCTCAGGAGCAGGGCGCTGTCGGCGACCAGCGCGAACGGATGGAGGCGGCGACGACGTTCCGCGTCGACGTGAGCGACGTGATCGACGAATCGGTCAGCCCGACGGAGCCGTCGGCGTTTCTCCGCGCGCTCGTCCGATCGACCGAACGCCGTGCCGACGAGCTGGAGCGCTCGCTGACCGGCCTCGACGACGAGCTGACGGCCCGGATTCGAGAGTACGGCGACGGGATTCGGGAGAACAGCCAGCGCGTCCGGGACGGGCTCGACGGCGCCCGATTCGGCGAGTTCGACGTGATCCGCTCGGCGCTCGACTTCAATTACTCCTGGAAGCTCTACACCGCGCGACGGCTTCGCGCTGAACACGCCGAGGCGCTGAGCGAGGACGCGATCGACCAGCTCGAGGCGCTGGCTGCCGTCTTGGAGCTGTTCGGTCCCGCCCGCGAGCACTTCAAGACGCTCTACTTCCAGTGGGAGCTGATCGACCTCTCGCGGTCGATCTTCTGGGTGTCGATCCCCTCGCTGCTGGCGTCGACGTGGGCGCTGCTGTTTTTCGATATCGACGCGGCCGTCTCGTACGTGTTCGGCCTCCCCGTCTCGCTACTACTGATCGCGGGCGTGGTGGCGGTTTCGCTGCTGCCTTTCGCAGTGCTGCTCTCGTACATCCTCCGGATCGTCACCGTCACCAAGCGGACGCTCTCGATCGGCCCGTTCATCCTCCGGGAGACCGACCGGGAGACGACCCAGGAGTGAGCTACTCCGGCCGCACGCCGGTACCTGGTAGTTCTCGCGTCGTCAGCTGCATCTCCCCCTCGGAGAGGGGAACACCCTCGTAGGGGTCGGACTCGAGCAGCAGTGAGCCGTCGAGGTCGGCGTAGTCCAGCAGCGGGCCGAGGTGGATGCCCGCGGCGATGCTGGCGTTGCTCTCGATCATACAGCCGAGCATCACCTCGAGCCCCTCGGCGCGGGCGGTGTGAACCATCCGTTTGGCCTCCAGCAGGCCGCCACACTTCATCAGCTTCAGGTTCGCGATGTCGCACTTGTCCGCGATATCGGGGATGTCTGACAGCGTGATGCAGGACTCGTCGGCGGCGATGGGGAGTTCGCTGCGTTCGTAGGCGAACTTGAGCCCCTCCGGGTCCGCCGCGGAAACGGGCTGTTCGATGAACTCCACGTCGTGGTCGGCGAGCCAGCGGGAGTTCCGGACGGTCTCCCGGGGCGTCCACGCCTCGTTGGCGTCGACGCGCAGCGTCGCGTCGGGCGCCTCCTCGCGGATCGCCTCGATGATCTCCCGGTCGCGGTCGGTTCCGAGCTTGACTTTCAGCGTGGAGTAGCCCGCGTCGACGGCGTCGGCCGTCTTCTCGCGGATGCGCTCGGTCGTGTCGAGGCCGATGGTGAACGAACTCGTCGGCGTCTCCGCGGGGTCGAGCCCCCACATCCGGTAGAGCGGCAGCCCCGTCCGCTTGGCCGCGAGGTCGTGCAGCGCGATCGAGACCGCACACCGCGCCGCAGGGTTTCGTTCGACGGTGTGGCGCATGCGCTCCTCGATCGTCCTCAGCGCGTGGGGGTCGCCCACGTCCTCGACCACGTCGAGCAGATCGGGCAGAACTGCTTCGACCGTGTCGGCGGTCTCGCCGTAGTGCGCCGAGGGGGCGGCGCCGCCGATCCCGGTCATCCCGCCCTCGTCGGTGATCTTGACGATCACGTTCTCGGCGGTCTCCTGGGTGCCCCGGGAGATGGTGAACGCGTTCGCCAGCGGCAGCGAGACGCGCTCGAACTCGGTGTCGAGGCTCATTGCTCCCCCACGATCTCGTCGACGATCTCCGCGGCGTCGAATCGGACCGGATCAGTCGCGACACCGTCGATCTCGGCGGCGAACGACTCGACGGCCTTCCGGGCCGCCTCGTCGCCGTCGACGTCCTTCGTGTTCAGTGCGCCAGCGACGATATCGGTCTCGTGGACCGGCGCGGCCAGGGACTCGTACAGGTCGACGTACTCCGGGACCGGCGGCAGCTCGGTGTCCTCGTAGCCGTGGACGACCTCGCGGCCGGCTTCGTGACAGAGCACCAGTTTATCGGCCATCGAGCCGTGGAGGATACCGCAGGTCACCGCGGAGTAGGCGGGGTGGACGATGCTGCCCTGGCCTTCGACGAACAGCACGTCGTGCTCGTCACCTTTCTCGAGCAGCATCTCCTCGACGGCCCCGGCGGTGAAGTCGGAGACGACGCGGTCGACTGGGTTGCCCCATCCGGCAATCATGATCCCCGTTTGGCCCGTCGGGACGAAGCCGGCGTCGATGCCGGCCGCCTGGGCGGCGTCGACCAGCTCGCAGGTGGCGGTCATCTTCCCAACCGAGCAGTCGGTGCCGACCGTGAGGACGACCTCGGCGTCGATCTCGTCAGCCGTGCCCTCGGCGACGCCGATCCCGGGGTGGGGCTCGCGCACGTCCCGGATCTCGGCGCCGTGTTCGGCCGCGAGCGTCGCGAACTCCTCGTCCTCGTTCAGGAAGTAGTGGAGCCCGGCGACCACGTCGACGCCGGCTTCCAGTGCGGCGGTCACGTCCGGGCGCCAGGACTCGTCGAAGCCGCCGCCGATGGGCGCGATGCCGATCAGCAGCGCGTCGACCTCGTCGTCGATCTCGTCGAAGGCGCCGACGATGGGCGCGTCCGGGACGGTGTCGGTGTGGTCGTGGATCCGGCTGCCGGCGGTGTCGCGATCGATGACGGCGACGGTGTCGTCGTCGCTGTAGCGCATCACCCCGAGTGCGGTTTTCGCGCGGTCGGGAAACTTCTCGTGGGCGAGGATCGCGAGTCGTCGCTGGTCGGGCATGGTGAGGGGATAGAGGAGGGAGAGTATAAATCGGTGGCCTGCGGTAACTCAGAGCCCCCGAACGTTCACACGCCAGAAGTCCGAGAACGCGTGGTCGAGCGCGTCCGCCGGGTCGCCGGTGGCGTCGACGCGGGCGGTCGTGTCCGCGAGTTCGCGGAGCTCCCCGAGCACGCTCCGCTCGCCGACGATCACCACGCGGTCGGCGCCGTCGGCGTGGCGCTCGATCGACTCGCCGGCTTTCTCCAGGTGCTCGTCGATCTGGGCGTCGCGGCGGCGCTCGAAGCGGTCCTGGGAGAACCCGCCTTTCGAGTGCTCGTTCATCACGTCGCTCTCGAACCCCGCGAACTCGACGCGCTCGCCGTCCTCGTAGATCCCGAGGGCGAACGTGTCCGAGCGGACGAGCGCGAAACAGAGCGTTCCGGTCGGACGGACCCACGCGGGGTCGACGCGGAAGCTGTCGTCCCATTCCACGAACGGGTCGGGTTCGATCGGGAGCGAGAGCGCGGCGGCGACGAGCCCGGCGTCGTCGGCACAGACAAGACAGGGCGCGACCCGGGAGACCAGCGACGCCCGGTCGCCGAGGGTTTCACGCACTGGGTCCGGGAGTTCGCCCCCGTCGACGAACGCTGTCAGCGCACCCTCCCGACCGGCGTCGACGCTGCGCAGGCGGTCGGCGACGGCAGCGACGCGCTCGCCGCGGCAGCGTTCCTCGTATCGGTAGGAGAGGTCGGGTTCGGTGTCCCCGTCGGCGCGTTCGAGGCGGTCTTCGAGTTCGGTGACCCGGTCTTCGAGTCGGTTGACTTCACGTTCTGCCTCTTGCCGCGCGCTGACGGCGTCGGCACGGCTCTCTGTCGCTGATTCGGCCTGTGCCTGTAGGCTCTCACACTCCGCTTCGAGTTCGTCGATTCGCTCTTTCAGGTGACGACGGCCCAGCAGGCGGTCGAGCATACCGAACCCGCGGGCGGGGAGGGGTTTGTAGCTTCGGGGCTCAGTCGTCGAGGTGGAGATGCTGCAGCGTTTCGCGGATGTGATACCGTACTTCCTGGTTCTCGGCCTCGTCGAGGGCTTCTAACAGCTGTTCTTCGACCCTGGTATTTGATGGTTGACCTGTCGCCATGACTGTGGCTTGGAGTATAGGGATAAAGTAACGCGGTGCCTACGGGTGTGTTAGGCGGTGCCTTCGGTCACGATGAGCCGTGCCTACGCGGCGTCCGGCGGCTGCCAGCCGCCGAACTTGAGCAGTTGGCCGGCACGCTCGGGTCGGGCGAGCAGCACCTCGCGACGCGCTGGCAGGTCGTCGTCGGCCAGCGACTCGGGCACTGACAGCGTCCCCGTCGGGACGCCTTCCTCCCCCCGAACTGGGAAATGTGTGCCGTCGAGCTTCATCACGAGCGGGCAGTCGAGCCGCTCGATCCCCTCGCTGTCGCCGTAGAGCTGGCGGTTGACCGCTTCGTGGTCCTCGACGTTGAGGGCGGCCTCCGCCGCGCCCGGTTGGACGTACAACACCCCCAGGTAGTAGCCGCTGGAGAACTGCTCGAACATGCTGTGCGTGTCAACCTCTCTCACGGATGGGGATAAGCTTTGCCGGCAACGCTTTTGTAGAGCGCAATCAGCGCACTCCCGGCGCTGGGAGGGGGTGGGAAAACCGCAGAACGGGGAACAGTTGGTGGCGTTACACAGTCACGGCGTCTGGCGCTTATTCGGCGCTCTCGTCGACGTCGACGGACTCGAGTTTCGCCTCGACCTGGGGCTGGTCGTTGCGGTCGGTCGGCACGCTGCCGAGCTCCTCCACTACGTCCATCCCGTCGATGACGCGGCCGAAGACGGCGTGTTTGCCGTCGAGGTGGGGCTGGGCGTCGAGGGTGATGAAGAACTGCGAGCCGTTGGTGTTCGGGCCGGAGTTGGCCATCGAGAGAATCCCGGCGCCGTCGTGGGTCAGCTCGTCGTGGAACTCGTCGTCGAACTGGTAGCCGGGGCCGCCGCGACCGGTCTCGCTCGGGTCGCCGCCCTGGATCATGAAGCCGGAGATGATGCGGTGGAACGCGACGTCGTCGTACAGCGGGTCGACGCGCTTCTCGCCGTCGTCCTCCCAGGCCTCGCCCTCGGGGCCGACCTCGGCGTCCTCGTAGTCCTCGGCGTGGGTCGAGAGGCTGATGAAGTTCTGCACCGTCGTCGGCGCGCGCTGCTCGAACAGTTCGACGACGATGTCGCCGTGGGTGGTGTGAATCGTCGCGACCGGGTTCTCGGGGTTCTCCATTACGTCCTCGTAGCTCATGCCCGGGAATCGGGTGGGGCGACGGTTAACGTTGCTGACTCCGGCTGCATCCACCCTCGGTGGCGATAGCCGCCTTTACTTACGCCGCCCGCGTGGCTCCGAGATCAATGAACGTCGCTGCCGTTCTCGCGGCTCTCACGGTCGGAATCGTCACCGGTGCGCTGTTTACGTTCCTCCGGCTGCCCATTCCGGCGCCGCCGGCGCTGCCGGGCGTCGTCGCCATCGTCGGGATCTACGTGGGCTACTACCTGATGGCGAACCTCGGCTGGGGGTTCGACCTGCTGGAGGCGCTGGGGCTCTGAGCCGAGCGCCGCGTCGGCCGGCCCGGCCGCTCCGCCGCGCATAGCCACCCTCTTAACCCCGCACACCTTGCGACGGAGGGGATGCTACTCACCGGAACCGTCGTCGTCGACGCCGGGACGATCATCGAAGACGGCGCCGTTGTCGTCGCGGGGGACCGCATCGAGGCCGTCGGGGCCGCCGCCGACCTCCGCGAGCGGTTCCCGGCCCACGAGCGCCGTGCGTTCGACATCGTCGCGCCCGGGCTCGTCGGCGCCCACGTCCACTCCGTCCAGTCGCTGGGCCGCGGCGTCGCCGACGACGCCGAGCTGCTCGACTGGCTGTTCGACTACGTCCTCCCGATGGAGGCCGACCTCGACGCCGAGGGGATGCGCCTCGCGGCCGACCTCGGGTACCTCGAGTGTCTGGCCTCCGGCACCACGACCGTCATCGACCACCTGTCGGTGCACCACGCCGCCGAGGCGTTCGCGGCCGCCCGTGAGCGCGGCATCCGCGCCCGGATGGGGAAGGTGCTGATGGACAAAGATTCCCCCGACGGCTTGGAGGAACCCACCGAGCGCGCGCTCCGGGACAGCGAGGCGCTGATCCGGCAGTACCACGACACCGCCAACGGCCGGATCCAGTACGCCGTCACGCCCCGCTTTGCTGTCTCCTGTACTGAGGCGTGCCTGCGCGGCGCCCGCGACCTCGCGGACCGCTACGACGGCGTCATCGTCCACACCCACGCCAGCGAGAACGCGGACGAGATCGCGACCGTGGAGTCCGACACCGGGATGCGCAACGTCCACTGGCTCGACGAGGTCGGCCTCACCGGCGAGGACGTGGTGCTGGCCCACTGCGTCCACACCGACGAGAGCGAGCGCGAGGTGCTCGCCGAAACGGGGACACACGTCACCCACTGCCCGTCCTCGAACATGAAGCTCGCCTCCGGCGTCGCACCCGTCGCGGACTACCTGCGCCGGGGGATCAACGTCGGGCTGGGCAACGACGGCCCGCCCTGCAACAACACGCTGGACGCCTTCACCGAGATGCGCCAGGCCAGCCTGCTGGGGAAGGTCAGCGAGACCGACCCCACCGCGATCAGCGCCGAGACGGCGTTCGAGATGGCGACCGAAAACGGCGCCGACGCCGCGGGGTTCGAGCGCGTCGGCGCGCTCCGGGAGGGGTGGAAGGCCGACATCGTGGGGCTCACGACGGACAGCGAGCGCGCGACGCCGGTTCACGACCCCGTCTCGCATCTCGTGTTCGCGGCCCACGGCGACGACGTCCGGTTCACGATGGTCGACGGCCGCGTCCGCTACGAGGGCGGCGAGCACGTCGGCGTCGACGCCGCAGAGATCCGGGAGCGCGCGCAGGCGTACGCAGAGAAGTTGTTTGCGGAGCGCTGACGCCGCAGCGAGGGCCACAACGTGACGAGCCACCGCGCAGCGACGCCTCCCGACGGAACAGATCCATCAGCGGATCGGCCCCCGCATCGTACCTGAGCTCGACGCCGAGTTCGCGCATCTGCAGGCGCTCAGGTGGCGGAGACGCATAGTTAGCCGTCGCCAACTCGGCTCGCAGCCCGTCGCTTGTGGCTCCCGACAGCGACCCTCCGAAATCGTTATCCCGAGTCGACGGGGATGGTCGGTATGCCGACGGACCCGCAGCGCTACGACCCCGACCTCGGACGGAAGTTCGTGTTCGTCACCGGCGGGGTGATGTCCGGCCTCGGCAAGGGCATCACCGCCGCGAGCACCGGGCGCCTCCTTTCGAACGCCGGCTTCGACGTGACCGCAGTCAAGATCGATCCCTACCTCAACGTCGACGCCGGGACGATGAACCCCTACCAGCACGGCGAGGTGTACGTGCTGAAAGACGGCGGCGAGGTCGACTTGGACCTCGGGAACTACGAGCGGTTCCTCGGAGTCGACATGACCTCCGACCACAACGTCACCACGGGGAAAGTGTACAAGAACGTCATCGAGAGCGAGCGCGCCGGCGACTACCTCGGGGAGACGGTTCAGGTCATCCCCCATATCACCAACGACATCAAGCGGCGCATCCGCGAGGCCGCGGAGGGCAGCGACGTGTGTCTCGTCGAGATCGGTGGCACCGTCGGCGACATCGAGGGGATGCCCTACCTCGAGGCGCTGCGGCAGTTCGCCCACGAGCAGGACGACGAGGACATCCTGTTCACCCACGTCACGCTGGTCCCCTACTCGAAAAACGGCGAGCAGAAGACGAAGCCGACCCAGCACTCCGTGAAGGAGCTGCGCTCGATCGGCCTCCAGCCCGACATCCTCGTCGGGCGCTCCGAGAACGAACTCGACGACAAGACCAAAGAGAAGATCGCGCTGTTCTGTGACGTGCCGACCGACGCCGTCTTCTCGAACTCCGACGTGGAGGACGTGTACCACGTCCCGCTGATGGTCGAGGAGGAAGGGCTCGACGAGTACGTGATGCAGGAGCTCGACCTCAAGGACGAGGCCCTGCCCGAGGAGAAACGCTCGACGGAGTGGCGAGACCTCGTCACCCGCGAGCGCACCGAGAGCGTCGACGTCGCGCTGGTCGGGAAGTACGACCTCGAGGACGCCTACATGTCGGTTCACGAGGCGCTGAAACACGCCGGCATCCAGCGCGGCGTCGAAGTCAACGTCTCGTGGGTCGACGCCGACGACATGAACGACCACCACGCCGACCGGCTGAAGAACGCCGACGGCGTCGTCGTCCCCGGCGGGTTCGGCTCCCGCGGCACCGAAGGGAAAGTCGAGGCGATACGCCACGCCCGCGAGAACGACGTTCCCTTCCTGGGGCTCTGTCTGGGCTTCCAGATGGCGGTCATCGAGCACGCCCGCAACGTCGTCGGCCTCGACGGCGCCGACAGCACGGAGATCGAGCCCGACACGCCCCACCCCGTGATCGACCTGCTGCCCGAGCAGTACGAGACCGAGGAGATGGGCGGCACCATGCGCCTCGGCACTCACGAGACCCAGATCGAGGAGGGGACGCTCGCCGCCGCGGTGTACGACGACACGTCCTGTACCGAGCGCCACCGGCACCGCTACGAGGTGAATCCGGAGTACATCCCGCAGTTGGAAGCCGACGGGCTGACGTTCTCCGGGTACGCGGACAACCGTATGGAGATCGTCGAACGCGAGGACCACCCGTACTTCCTCGGCACGCAGTTCCATCCGGAGTTCCGCTCCCGCCCCGACCGCGCGAGTCCCCCCTTCGTGGGCCTGCTCGACGCCATCCTGGACGAGCAGGGCGACGAGGCCGCCGACGAGACGGAGGTGAGCGCCTGATGGTCGACGCCGAGTCGTTCATCGAGGAGAAAGTTGAGGAGATCCGCGACGAAGTGGGCGACGGCAAGGCGGTCATCGCCCTCTCCGGCGGCGTCGACTCCTCGGTCGCCGCCGCGTTGGCCTACGAGGCCATCGGCGACCGTCTCGTCCCCGTCTACGTCGACACGGGGCTGATGCGGAAAGGCGAGACCGAGAGCATCCGGGAGACGTTCTCCTACATGCACTCGCTGACGGTCGTCGACGCCGAGAACCGTTTCCTCGCCGAACTCGCCGGCGTCACCGACCCCGAGGAGAAGCGCCACGTCATCGGCGAGCAGTTCATCCGCGAGTTCGAACGCGAGGCGCAGGAGGCCGACGCCGACTACCTCGTGCAGGGGACCATCTACCCCGACCGGATCGAGAGCGAGGGGAACATCAAGTCCCACCACAACGTCGGTGGCCTGCCGGAGGCCGTCGACTTCGAGGGGATCGTCGAGCCGGTGCGCGACCTCTACAAGGACGAGGTCCGCGAGGTGGCTCGCGAACTCGATCTCGAGGAGGTCATCTCCGAGCGAATGCCGTTCCCGGGCCCGGGGCTGGCGGTCCGCATCGTCGGCGAGGTGACCAAGGAGAAAGTCGAGGTAGCTCGTGACGCCTGTCACGTCGTCGAGGAGGAGACCGAAGAGCACGAGCCCTGGCAGGCGTTCGGCGCCGTGCTCGGGAAGGCCACGGGCGTCAAGGGCGATAACCGCGTCCACGGCTGGGTCGTCGCCGTCCGCTCCGTCGAGAGCCGGGACGGGATGACCGCCCGCGCCCAGGAACTGGACTGGGAGACGCTGCAGCGCATCCAGAGCCGGATCACCGGCATGAACGAGAACGTCGCGCGAGTGGTGTACGATGTGACCCACAAACCGCCCGCGACCATCGAGTACGAATGAGGGCGATCGTCGCCGGCCCCGATCCGGAGGCCATCGGCGAGGCGCTCGACGCGCTCGGCGTCGCCGTCGAGCGCGTGGACAGCCCCGTCTTCGCGGACGCGCTGGGCGACGCCGGGATCGAAGCGGCCGAGCTGTTCGTCCTCACCGATCTCGAGGAGGGGATCTCGGTCACGCTCGCCAAGGAGGCGAACCCGGACGTGCGGGCGGTCTGTTACGGCGACGGCGAACTGCCGGAATCGATCGCCGGCACCGTCGACCTCGTCGTCGACCCGTCGCTGCTCGATGCGGCGACGGTTGCCGAGGAGCTCGTCGAGGATCTGGCGTAGTCGTCGGCGCGCGCTCCCACCGCGTTCGTCGCGGCGGTCGGGCGTTGCACGCTGTTCTCCGGTGGCGGGTCGAGTCCGGCAGCTCGTCGTCGCTTAACCCGACTTAATTCGGCTTATTACGGCCTCAAACGGCCAAATCCCCGTTTGTCGCTGTCCCCCTTCAAGTGCAAGTAGGTCCAGGCTTCGGCTGCGATGAACGCAACGAAACTGCTCACGGTGCTGGTGGCTGCGCTGGTCGTCTCCGCGGGTGCGGGGGCGGTCACTGCCCAGACTGACGACACGAGCGCCGACACGAGCATCGAGGCGAACTACGACGAGGGGACAGTGACGCTCACCGTCACCCAGAACGGCACGGGCGTCGAGAACGTCTCGGTCGCCGCCAACGACGAGGACGTTGGCACGACCGACGCGAACGGCACACTCACGTTCGAGACGAACGCGAGCGATGGTGACGAACTCGAACTCGAACTCGAGGGCGAGGGTGTCGACCAGGAGATCGAGTACGAGATCGAGGACGGCGAACTCGTCCGGGAGTCCGACGACGACGAGGACGACGAGCCCGCGCTCGCGGCCGACGTGAGCTACGACAACGGCACCGTCGAGATGACGGTGACCCAGAACGACAGCGCCGTCGAGAACGCGTCCGTCGAGGCCAACGGCGAGGCCGTCGGCACGACCGACGCGAACGGCACGCTGACGTTCGAGACGAACGCGACTGAGGAGCTCGTGATCGAGATAACGTCCGGCGAGGAGACGCTCGAACTCGAGTACGAGATCGAGGACGGCGAGTTCGTCCGCGACGAGGACGACGAGGAGGCCGGCCCCGACGAGAACGCCTCCGACCGCGCGAAGAACGTCTTCGCCGTCATCCAGGACTGGCTCAGTGGCGATCAGGAGGGAAGCCTCGGCCAGATGATCCAGGAGCAGCTGGGTAACGGTAACGACGACGCGCCGGGTAACTCCGGCGACGCGCCGGGTAACTCCGAGAACGCCCAGGGTAACGACGACGATGACGACGAGTCCCCGGGCAAATCCGGCGACGCCAAGGGCAACTCCGACAACGCGCCTGACAACGGCGAGGACGCTGAGGGCGACGACGCCGAGAGTGAGGACGAGGAGGATGAAGCGGACGACGAGGAAGACGACGATGACGACGACGGGAACCCCGGCGTGGGGAACGGTAACGGCAACGGCAACAACTAAGCGGTAGTTTCCCCGCCGACGCTCTCCACAGTGGGTTCAGCCGCCCATCCTCTCGTTTGTGGGTCGGAGGAGGCGGCTTTCGGCGTGACGGCGGCGACGCGGACGACTGGGGGTGTCCTCTTGTCAGAGGCGGGATACCGGGGTGATCTGTCCCAGTCGCGCGCCGTGGCGCACCGGTTCCGTGCGACGCTCTCTACCGGCGTCGCCCTTTTGTGACCGTTCGATTCCGTAGCTACAGCAGGAACCGTTCGAGCAGTCGACGCGCGAACGGCGGGCGACGGCTCTGTTTCGGGTAGACGGTGATCGTCGTGCCCGCAGCCTGTGCGAACGGATTGTTCTCGTCGTCGAACAGCGCGCCGCGGAGTCGGTGGTCGGCGCCTCGGCGCACCAGCAGATCCGTCTCCGGGATGCGCTGGTCGGTCGGGATGGCTTCCACGTCGACCGGCACGTTGAGCATCGTCGCGAGCTCCGCCCGGTACTCCGCCAGCGACGCCTGTTGGTCGCCGGTCTCCGACGCAGGGTACCACAGCGAGATGCTGCTGTCGTGGGCCCCGGCGACTGCCTCGGCGACGTTCACCGCCGACGGCGGGAGCGGTTCGGTCTCGCCCGGCACCACGACTTCCTCGGGGTTTCTCGGGTCAGAGCTGTCCACCAGGAGCACGTCACACGGTGCGTGGCGCACCACCCAGTCGATTGGGTCGCCGAACAGCCGCGAGCGCAGGCGCAGCGGCTCGTGTTCGGCGACGATGGCGTCGACGCCGCGGTGATCGGCGACGTTAACGATAGCGTGTTTGGTGTCGTGGCTCACGATCTCGTCGGCCTCCACGTCGACGCCGAACTGATCGGAGAGCGCCTCGACGCGCGCCTCGAAGGCGCGATCCACTTCGGACTGGGTGGTCACTGCCTCCGTCAGCGGTGCCTGATCAGGCACCTCCTCGAACCGGACGACGACCACCCGGCCGCCGTCGTCCCGGACAAGGTTCGCTGCCAGCGAGATCAGCGCCTGCTCGCGGCGGATATCCATCTGTTTGGTGAGCGCGACGAGCACCTCGTGGGTCGCGCCCGCCGACGCCACTTCGGTGAGCACCTCCTCGCTCACCTGCTCGCGAATCGCACCCGTCGCGGCCCCCTCGCGGTCGACCCGAGGGCGCACGTAGAACAGGTACCAGAACACACTCGCGACCGTGATCACGACTGCGCCGACGAGGGGGATCACCCCCATCTGCGTCAGCAGGGCGATCCCGCTGGCGGCGCCGAAGAGCTGTATCCACGGGTACAGCGGCGAGGTGAACTCGGGCTCGTACTCGACGCTCCCCTCGCGGAAGGCGACGACGGCGAGGTTGATCAGCGCGAACACCATGATCTGGAACGCGCTGGCGAGTTTCGCGATCTCCAGGATCGGCACGAACGCGATCAGCGCCAGCAACACCGCGCCGGTGAGCGTGATGGAGTTGACGGGCGTGCCGAACCGCTCGTGGACCGTCGCCAGCGACGGCGGCGCGAGCTGGTCCCGACTCATCGCGAAGGGGTAGCGTGAGGAGGAGAGAATGCCCGCGTTGGCCGTCGAGATCAGCGCGAGGATCGCGGCGGCGATGACGGCGACGACGCCGGGGGTCCCCATCGTCACCCGTGCGGCGTCGGCCACCGGCGTCCGCGACCCCGCGATCGCACCCGGATCGGTGACGCCGACCAACACTGTCACGATGGCGACGTACAGCACGGTCGTGAACGTCAGCGAGCCCAAGATCCCCAACGGGATGTTCCGCCCGGGCGATTCGACTTCTTCGGCGATGCTGGCGACCTTCGTCACGCCCGCGTAGGAGACGAACACCAGCCCCGTCGCTTCCAGGAGACCGCCGACACCGTAGCCGAAGAAGTTGGCGTAGTTGCCCGACTGTACGGCGGGGGCGCTCCCGGCTGCGAACCACCCGAGCGCCGCCAGCATCACGACGACGATCGCGATCTGGAGCCGCCCGGTTTGTTTCGCACCCAGGAGGTTGACGAGGATCAGCACCGCTGCCAGCCCGAGTGCGACGGGTTTGAGCGGGAGATCGAACAGAATCAGCAGGTAGGGAACGCCACCGACCAGCGCGAGTGCGCCCTTGAACGAGAGCGAGAACCACGTGCCGACGCCCGCGATGGTGCCGAGTAGTGGCCCCATCCCGCGCTCGATGTAGATGTACGTCCCGCCGGCTTCGGGCATCGCGGTCGCCATCTCTGATTTCGACAGCGCCGCCGGTATCACCAGCAGTCCGGCGAGCAGGTAGGCGACGATGACGGCGGGGCCGGCGATTTTCAGCGCCAGCGCTGGGAGGATGAAGATGCCGCTGCCGATCATCGCGCCGACGCTGATCGCCAGCACCGACGGCAGGCCGAGGTCGCGTTCGAGCTCCTTCATACGTGATCGGCGACGGCGTCGGCGATGGCGCTCGTGACACAGATCGGCTCGTGGCCGGCGTCGGTGAACAGCTCGACCTGGTCGTCGGCGTTGGCCAGCACGACCACCCGCGGCCCGTCGAAGCGGGTACGGACCAACTGGGCGACAAGTAGGTTCCGGCCGTCCGAGCGCGTCGCCACGACAACAGTCGCGGCGTCGGAGACCCCGGCGGCTCGCAACGCGGCCGTGTCGGTCGGCGCGGCCTCCACCACGGGGAGATCAGCCGCGCCGACGGTGTCGCCGACGACAGCGACCGTGTGTCCGGCCTTCCGGAGCCTCCTGGCGACGGCCACGCCGACCGCGTCGCCGCCCAACACGTAGTGATCGACCCTGTCCGGGGCCGTTCTCGATACGTCATCAGTCGATTCGCTGTAGTTGTGACTCATGATGCGGCGAATGACCCGCTCCCCACGGGTTCGTACGAAGCACTAACGCCCGGAAGTTCATAAACAGGCGGTTTTAGCAAACGGTTCGTCAAACTAATGGGGGCTAATTCCACGAACTGTCACGGACGTTCCCGCAAAATCTCGCCCCTGCCTGCCCGCCGCCGCCGGAATCGCGGGTACTAAGGCGTCACCGCGTCATCATCCGGAGCGATGAACGACGGAGAGCTGGACGACGTGGACCGGCACATTCTCTACTACCTCCAGCAGGACGCCCGCCGGACCTCCTCCAGCGAGATCGCCGAGAAGCTGGGGCTGTCGGCCAGCACCGTTCGGACACGGATCAACAAGCTCGAAGACAGCGGCATCATCCGTGGGTACCACCTCGACATCGACTACGATCTCGCTGGCTACCCACTGTACACGAAAATCATCTGCACTGCGCCGGTCTCCGACCGCGACGAACTCGCACAGGCAGCCCAGAAGATCGAGGGCGTGACCGCGGTGCGGGAGATCATGACCGGCGAGCGCAACGTCTACGTCAACACGATCGGGCGCGATCACGACGACCTCAACCGGATCAGCGAGGAGCTCGACGCGCTGGGGCTGGAGATCGTCGACGAGCAGATCATCCGCGACGAGTACGTCTGTCCGTACCAGGGTTTTCTCGACGAGGGCGCCGACGGCGAGTAGCGCCGGCCACGGGTGGCGACCGCTAGCCGGCGTAGCCGGACTTTTCTCCCCTGCGCGCTGATGGGGGTGTATGGACGAACTCCCCAACGTAACGCCCGACCCCGGGACCATCGAGACCCGTGAACTGGTCGTCGACGACGACGCCCTCGTGAAGGCGTTTTTCCTCGGCCCCGGCGCCGAACTCGATAGCCACGACCACCCCGAAAGCCTGAACGTGTTCCACGTGCTCGCCGGCACTGTCACGGTGATTCAGGCGGGCGAGGAGGCGGAGATCGTCGCCCCCGGCGTCGTGCACCACGAGCGTGGCGTCGCCCACGGCGCGCGCAACGACACCGACGACGTCGCCGTCTTCACCGCGACGCTGGCGCCGCTTCCCTGATGGTCCGGTTCGACTACCACACCCACTCGAACTACTCGGACGGCTACTTCATCCCCGGGATGGTCAGAGCCGCCGAGGCGGCCGACCTCGACGGGATCGGCTTCGCCGACCACTGCAACGTCACCGCCGAGGGCGACGCCCGACGGCGACTCGACGGGCTCGGCTTCGCGCTCGACGAGACGTACCACCGACGCCGCGAGGGGATCGAGTGGGCCCGGACCGAGACGGATCTCGAGATCTTCGACGCCGTCGAGATGGACTACGTCCCCGGCCGTGAGGCCGACATCGGGTCGTTCCTCGCGGAGGCGCGGTTCGACTACGCCGTTGGCAGCGTCCACTCGGTCAACGGCGCGGACGTTCAGTGGTCCGAGAACTTCGTCGGGCTCGACGACGCCGAGCGCCGCGCGGTCGTCGACGGCTACTACGACAACCTCGCGGCGCTGGCCGACAGCGAACTGTTCGACATCGCGGCCCACGCCGATCTCGTCGAGCGGACGCCCGAACTCCGCGGCTACTCGACGGCCGAGCACTACGAACAGGCCGCCGCCGCGTTCGCGGGCTCGGCCACCGTCCCGGAGATCAACGCCGGCCGCGTGCTCGACGACTACGGCGAGTTCCACCCGGCGCCGGATCTGCTGACGACGCTGTTGGACCACGGCGTGGAGTTCACCGTCGGCAGCGACGCCCACCGACCCGAGGAGGTGGGCCGCCGGATCGACGCCCTCGAGCGCCACTTCGACGACCACGGCATCGAGCCGGCGGCGATCGACATCTGACGCGGGCTCCGTACGCCCCGTGAGGTCCCTACCGCCACCGCAGGGTTGACACGCCCCCGTCCCTGCGGTCGGGGTATGCAGGAGATTCCCCGACTCGGCCTCGGCACGTACGAGAACGACGATCCCGAGCAGTGCGCCGACAGCGTCAGCACCGCTCTCGACGCGGGCTACCGGCACGTCGACACCGCCCAGAGCTACGGCAACGAGGCGGCCGTCGGCGACGGCCTCGCCGCGAGCGACGTCCCGCGAGACGACGTGTTCGTCGCGACGAAGCTCGCGACGGAGAACCTCGCGTACGACGACGCCGTCGAGACCGCCCGCGAGAGCGCCGAGCGGCTGGGCGTTGCCGAATCGCGTAGCGATTCGTCAGCCAGCCAGAACGCGTCGCGTTCTGGCGACGCCGACACGATCGACCTGCTGTACGTCCACTGGCCGATCGACAGCTACGACCCCGAGGAGACGATCGCGGCGCTGAACGATCTCCACGCCGACGGGGTCGTCGACGCGGTGGGGCTGTCGAACTTCCGCGTCGACCAGCTGGACGCCGCCATCGAGCGGCTCGACCCGCCGCTTGCGGCCCACCAGGTCGAGTGTCACCCGATGCTGCCCCAGGACGAACTCCGGGCCCACGCCGTCGAGCACGACTACGCGCTGGTGGCGTACAGCCCCATCGCCCGAAATCAGGTCGCCGACGTCGAGGTGCTACAGGAGATCGCCGCGGCGCACGACGCCTCGCCCGCACAGGTCAGCCTCGCGTGGCTGCTCTCCAAGGAGAACGTCGTCGCGATCCCGAAAGCGACCAGCGAGGCACACATCCGGGACAACTGGGCGGCCCGGGAGCTCGACCTCGACGACGAGGAGCTCGCCGCCATCGACGAGATCGACGAGCGCCACCGCGTCGTCGACTTCGACGCGGCGCCGTGGAACCGGTAACGGCCTGACACCTCCGCGTTCCTTATCCCCGAGAGCGCACAAGTGGAGTGTATGCGCCTCTCGACGGCTGTTCGTTCTCGCGTTCACGACCGCCCACGCCCGTCGGTGATCGACTGATGATGCCCTCGGACACCCCGGGCCGGTGGGACGACGCCCCGGACCCCGGCGAGGCGTCGCCGGTGCCCGACGCCGACGCAGTCCCCTTCGACGCGACGGTGCTCCAGCAGGTCGCCCACGGCGACGGGGTCCCGCCGCGTGACCTCCCGGAGCTGTTGGGTCGGGTCGACGGCCACCTGATCGAGTCCCGCGCGTCGCTCCAGCGCCGTTTCGAGTCGCCGTACAGCGACGATCGCCGGGAGCTGTTCTTCGTCCCGCCGGACTACTGGGACGGCGTGGCCTCGGTGCTCTCGCTCTCCGACGGCGAGAAGCGTGCGGTACAGCAGGCCCACGAGCGCCAGCTGCTGCGGATCGGCGCCGAGACCCGCCGCGGCAGCGAGTTCGACGCCGCGCTGGACATCCGGACGGCGGTCGTCGTCGGGCGAGAGTAGCTACAAGCGTCGCTCGAGATACTCGCCGATCAGCCCGAACGCGCGGACTTTCTGCTCCACGTCGGAGCTGCCGTGGCCCTCGGCCTCGAGCTCCTCGTACTCGAAGTTGCCGTCCGGCCCTTCCTCCCAGCCACGGTCCTGTAGCGCGTCGCGGAACACTCGCGCCTGCGAGATCGGACACCGCGGGTCGTTGACGCCGTGGACGACGAACACCGGCGCCGTCATCTCGTCGACGTGGCTGATCGGCGAGCGATCCTGCCAGAGGCCGGCGTTCTCCTCGGGGTCGCCCAGCTGCTGTTCCAGCGTCGCCTTGAAGTGTGGCATCGACTCCTCGTACAGCAGTTCGAGGTCGGTGATTCCGATCCACGCGACGCCGGTCTTCCAGATCTCGGGATGCATCGTGAGCTGGCAGTACGCCGAGTAGCCGCCGTAGGAGCCGCCGAACACCGCGAGGCGGTCCTCGTCGACGAACGACCGATCGCCCAGCCAGCGCCCGCCGGCGGCGACGTCCTCCTGTTCAGCGCCGCCCCAGTCGCCGAGGATCGCCTGCTGGAACTCCCGTCCGCGACCCACGGAGCCGCGGTAGTTGGGCAGCAGCACCGAGTAGCCCTGGCTCACAAGGAACTGCGCGTAGAGGTCGAACGACTGCATCGACTGGCCGTGTGGGCCGCCGTGGACTTTCACGACGCCCGGGGTGAGTTCGTCTTCGCTTCCGGCCGGCCGATCCCGCGCGTCGTACAGCAGCGCGCCGATCTCCATGCCGTCGGCGGACTCGTAGGTGACGTACTCGGCGTCGACGAACGCGTCGGGGTCGATGTCGCCGTAGTCGGCCTCGATCAGCGTCTCGGTCGCGCCGCCGTCGTATGCCAGCAGCGACGACCGACTCTCGGGCGTCGTCTGGGTGAACACCGGCCGCGCGTCCGCGAGGAAGTGCTCACCGCCCGCTAGCGAGGCGACGCCCTCCACGAGGTCGAGCGTCCTCGCCGCGCCCGACCCGAGGTCGTAGCTGATCGGCGCGCGGCCGGCGCGCTCGCTGCGGAGGACGTACGCCGTCTCCCCGTCGGGGCCGAACGCCTGTGGGGACTCCTCGACGCCCCCGTCGCTGAGCCAGCGTACCGAGTCGTCGTCGAGATCGTAGACGCCGGCGTTGGTGAAGTCTTCCGCGTCGTCGCGGACGAGGAGGTGATCGCCCTCGGGGTGCCAGTCGACCGCGACGGTCTGGGAGCCGGTTTCGCCGAGGTCGAGACGACGGGCCGCACCGCTCTCCAAATCCATGACGTAGGCGTCGCGGTTCTCCATCGCTTCGGTCTCGTTGGTGGCGTAAGCGATCCGGTCGCCGTCGGGCGAGAAGCTCCCGGCCCGAACCGGCTCGTCGTTGTGGGTGAGCTGCTCGGCGTCGCCGGTCGCGGGGTCGAACAGGTAGAGGTTCAGCTGTTCCCCCTCGTCGCTGCCGTACAGCAGGCGGCCGTCGTCGGCCACGTCCTGCAGCGTCGCTTGGCCGGGCGTCTCGATGACCGGCTCGGCGTCGCCGTCGAGGCCGAGCGCCCAGATGTCGTTCTGCTCGTCGCCGGCGTCGTCGAGGTGGAAGAACACGCGGTCGCCGTCGGCGTCCCACGTGATCGGCCAGCGCGCGGCCCGGGGGACCTCGCCGTCGCTAATTTGACGGCGCTCGCCGGTTGCGACTTCTTGTACGTACAGCTCGTTCCGGCCCGTGCCGTCGTAGTAGAAGGCGATCCGTTCGCCGTCCGGCCCCACGCGGGGGTGGTGGAACTCGGGGAGGCGCGCCAGCTCTTCGGGGGTGAACCGTTTCTTGCCTGCGGTGTCGCTGCTCATCGTCCACGAGTGGGCGGGCCGGGGGAAAGTTCCTGTGAAGCCGGTGAAAGCTATCTCGCGTCGTCCTTGTCGGGGTCGGACGCCGCATCGGACTCACTGCCGCCAGTCGCCGCGGTCGTCGTCGCCGAGCCGCCGGGCGGGTTCTGCACCGCAGCGATGCGCTGCTGGGCGTGGGCGATCCGCTCGACCGCGACGACGAGTCGGTAGAACAGCCACAGCACGAACGCGACCACCGCCAGCCAGACGGCGGTGTAGACGACGAACCCGACGGCGCCGATCGCGCCGCCGAAGCCGAGCAGGCCCAGCAGGACCAGGAAGATCACTGCCCCTGCAGCGACGGCGAGGGGCAGTGTGCGGTTCTCCGAGAGGAAGCCGGTGGAGGAGTCGGCGCGGGACACGCACGAGCGTTCCGATGCTGGCGGCATAAACCTACCCGGCACGCAACCGATTTGGGGCGGCCCGCCCACGCTGGCGTATGCGCTCGCGTGGCTGGCTCCCCGTCATCGTCGCTCTTCTCGTCCTCGCCGCCTCGCTGGTCCCGGGCGGTGGCGGCGGGGGGACGCTCGGCCCCATCGGTGTCGACAAACTGCTCCACGTCGTGGGGTACGCCGTGCTCGCGGGGACGAGTCTGTACGCGCTGCGGACCCGGACGCGCCGGACGACGCTTGTGGTTTTCGTGCTCGTGACCGCCTTCGGCGGCGTCGTCGAACTGCTGCAGGCGCCAGTTCCGGGGCGGGCGATCTCGCTGCTCGATCTGGTCGCCGACGCCGTCGGCGCCGCGCTGGGGATCGCGGGCTGGTGGCTGCTGGCGGCGACCGACCGGGCGGGCGAGTCGCCAACGGAGTGAGCGCCGAGGCGCCGTTGCGGGGACAGGTCGTCGTCGCCCGGCCTGTCGAAGCCGTTTTCCCCATGCCCGGCCCAGTTCGGCCATGAGCAAGCCGACGCCCGAAGTGTACGAACGCGGGCGGGGGATGGACGCGCACAACCAGGTGATGCGCGACATCCGCTCGGAGAACGACGCCAGCTACGACCCGCGCGAGCCGACGCGCGTCTGGATCGACGAGGACAACACCCCCGACGGAGTGTACCAGAGCCTGACGATCATCCTCAACACCGGGGGCTGTCGCTGGGCCCGCGCCGGCGGCTGCACCATGTGTGGCTACGTCGCCGAGTCCGTCGAGGGCGGAAGCGTGAGCCACGACGCGCTGATGGCCCAGATCCAGCACTGCCTCGACCACGAGGCCGAGGAGGCCGACGAGAAATCCGGGCTGATCAAGATCTACACCTCCGGCTCGTTCCTCGACGAGCGCGAGGTGCCCGCCGAGACCCGGCAGGCGATCGCCGAGACGTTCGCGGATCGTGACCGCATCGTCGTCGAGTCGCTTCCCGATTTCGTCGACCGCGAGAAAGTCCGGGATTTCACCGAACAGGGGCTCGAAACCGACGTGGCCGTCGGCCTCGAAACCGCCACGGACCGCGTGCGCCACGACTGCGTGAACAAGTACTTCGACTTCGCGGACTTCGAGGACGCCTGCGCCGAGGCCCGGGAGGCGGGCGCCGGCGTGAAGGCGTACCTGCTGATGAAGCCGCCGTTCCTCTCGGAGCAGGAGGCCTTGGCGGACATGCAGTCGAGCGTCCGGCGCTGTGGCGCCGTCGAGGGCTGTCACACCGTCTCGATGAACCCCACCAACGTCCAGCGCTACACGATGGTCGACGAGCTGTTCTACGAGGGTGGCTACCGGCCGCCGTGGCTCTGGTCGGTCGCGGAGGTGCTCCGGACGACGACGGACGTCGACGCCATCGTCGTCTCGGACCCGGTGGGCCACGGATCGGATCGCGGCGCGCACAACTGCGGCGAGTGCGACGACCGCGTCCAGCGCGCGATCAAGGATTTCGACCTGCGGCAGGATCCCTCCGTGTTCGAGCAGGTCGAGTGTGAGTGTGAGTTCACGTGGGAGCTGGTGCTGGAGGAGGAGGCCAGCTACAACATGCCGCTGGCCCGGTAACGATCGGTTTCCCGTTCCCACCTCACGCGGCTCCGGAGCCGATGCGTCGAGATGCGGCTGCCGTCGCAGTAATCGTCGAAGAAGCAGCCAACCCCGAAATCTACGCGAAGCCTTCCAGCACGCCCTGTCCGTCGGTACTGCCGCCCAGTTCCGCGAGCGCGGCCCGCTCGGGGTGGGGCATCAACACGGCGACGGTCTCGGACTCCCCCAGGATGCCCGCGACGTTCCCCTTGGAGCCGTTGGGGTTCGCCCCGTCGGTCACGTTGCCGTCGGCGTCGCAGTAGCGGAACAGCACGCGGTCGTCGTCGACGAGCTGCTCGTACGCCGCGTCGTCGATCTCGAAGCGGCCCTCGCCGTGGGCGATCGGGAGCTCGATCACGTCGCCCTCCTCGTACGCCGCCGTCCACGGCGTGTCGGCGTTCTCGACGCGCAGGAACACGTCCTCACACTGGAACCGCGCGCTGCGGTTGGTCGTGAACGCGCCGGGGGTGAGGCGGCTCTCGCTGCCGATCTGGGCGCCGTTGCAGACGCCGAGCACGGGCGTCCCGTCGTCGGCGGCCGCGCGGACCGCGTCCATGATCGGCGAGTGGGCGGCCATCGCGCCCGCCCGGAGGTAGTCACCGTAGGAGAAGCCGCCGGGGAGAATGATCCCTTCCGTGTCGCCGGGGAGGCCGTCCTCGTGCCAGACACGTTCGGCGTCGACGCCGACGCGGTCGAGCGCGCGCACGGCGTCGCGGTCGCAGTTCGAGCCGCCGAACTGGACGACTGCGACCGTCATTTCGCCTGCTCCTCCACCACTACGTCGTAGTCGTGGAGCGTCGGGTTCGCCAGCAGCCGTTCGGCCATCTCGTCGGCGCGCTCGGCGGCGGCGTCGGCGCTCTCGGCGTCGAGGTCGACCTCGAACTGGTCGGCCGAGCGCAGGTCCGAAAGCTCGAACCCCAGGCGCTCCAGCGCCTTCTGAGTCGTGTCGGCCTCGGGGTCGAGCACGCCGCGCTTCAGCCGCACCGTCACCGTCGCGGTGTAGGCGGTCATCGGCTGAGTATGTTCGTCCGTGCGTAAAAGGACTTGTGGTCGCCCGTGTGTATGCACACTCGTGGATATCGTCGATCGACGCTCCGGATAGCGGACGAGGACGACGCTGTTGCCCGCCATCTGGGTCGTTCAGGGGCTGTTGGAGTCGGCCATGACCTTTATTGCCCCAGCATGTAGTTCCGGTATGGCGCTTCGTGTGTCGCTCAGCTACTACGACAAGGTTCTGGCCGCCATCGCGGCCAGCCTGGCCGGAGGATCGCTGTTGGGCGCGGCGACGACCTACAGCTATCGAGCCGGCTTGCTGGTCGGCGCGCTGGTAGCGACGGTGTTCATCTACGACGCGATGTTCCGGAACCCGCCCCTGCCGGACGACGACGCCCGGACCACCTACGCGGTAGTCGTCTGGCACCTGTTTCTCGTGGTGCTGGCGTTCCCGTTCCTGCGGTGAACACGGCCGTCGCTCACCCGACACGGTAGACGCCGCTCTCACCCTCCCGAGTCCCGACGAAGAACACCGCGTCGTCGGCGAGTGCGATGGCGTGCTGGGAGAAGGTGTCGAGATCCAGCGTGAGGCGCCGCCGGATCTCGCCGTTCTCCCGGTCGAGCACGTCGAGCGTGTCCCCGTTCGGCACGTACACCCGTTTCGGGTCGACCGCGGGCCGATCGTCGCTCCCGACGCCGAGGTCGGTGTCCCACAGCGCCTCGCCGGTCGCGGCGTCGTACGCCCGGCAGGCAAAGGGTGACTCGTCGACAGCGTAGACGACGCCGTCGGCGACTGCCGGCGGGTTCTGGGCGGCGTCGTCGAACTGGACCGACCAGCGCTCGCTCCCGTCGGCGCGCGAACGGGCCTGCAGGAGGCCGTCGCTCCCCATCAGGGCGATCGTCTCCGCGCCCACGACCGGGCCCGTGTACGAGGCCTGTTCGATTTCGACCTGCCAGCGCACCGAGCCGTCGGCGGCGTCGATCGCGAACAGCTCCCCGTCGCTTTCGGCGACGACGGTGTCGGCAGTCGCTGCGAGTTCGCGCCGAGGTAGAGCCGGTCGCCGACTGCCGTCGGCGTGCTGTGTGCGGTTCCCGCCGCGTACCGCCACCGGAGTTCGCCACTCCGGCGGTCGACGGCCACCGTCTCGCCCGCACGAGTGAGAAACGCCGTCTCCCCGTGGATCGTCGGCGGTGCGGGGGCTTTCGACTCACTCCAGTCGCGCCGCCAGCGGGCGTCGCTGTCCAGCCCCGTCGCGACGAACGCCCGGACGTACTCGGGTTCGGCTTGGGTGTGCACTGCCGCGTAGACGGCCTCGCCGTCGACCATCGGCGGCCCCTCGTCGAAGTCGCCGCCGTCCGGGCCGACCCGCTCGACGGTGGGGGTCGCCGGAAGCGTCGTCTCGATTCCGCGGGCGCCCGTCCGGCGCGCGTCGTGGGCGGGGGGTGGGCCACGGCTCGGGTGGGTCGCCCAGTTCGGCGTCGCTGTCGTACGTCCGCGGGTTCAGTTCGTCGCGGATCTCGTCGACGCCGCCGCAGCCGGCGAGCGCGGTGGCCGCGGCGACGCCCGTAGCGATCGCAGCCCGGCGGGTGAGCGGCGAGTCGCGAGCGTCAGTGGAGGGCAACATGGCCAACAGTCGCCGCTGAGCCGTGAAAAAAGCGGCCGTCTTACAGGTCCCGGACGGCGTCGACGGCGGTCCCGATGGCGGGCGCGTCGAACCACTCGGTCCCGGTGTAGGCGTTCGTCCCGGCGGCGTACATCTCGCCGGCGGTGTCGCGAACGTCGACCGGGAGGGCGTCGGGCGACGCCTCGCAGAACGATTTCCAGTCCGCGACGCCCTCGGCCTGCGCGGCGGCTTTGGCGTCTTTCACCGCCGTCACCCAGTCGGCGTCGTACGCCTTGTAGAACTGTCGGAGCACCTCCTTGGAGAGCTCCTGGCCGTCGTAGGCGAAGCGGTTCTCGTCGAACGTACCCGCCACGTCCGCCACCCGGATCTCGCCGTCGACCCAGAGACACTCGATCTTGCCGTCCTCGTGGACGAACCCCGTCTCCGCGGCGCGCTCGGTGATGACCTCGTTCACCGCGAGCGCGGTCTCCCGGAGCGCGTCGAGGTCGGCACGCCCGGCGATCCGGTCCGCTTCCGCCTCGTCGAGGTAGCGATCCTGCTTCTCGAACTTCGTGGAGAACTCGACTATCGGGTCGGGCAGCGACACCGCCTCGTCGGGCCAGTGGTCGCGGTCGAGCCCCACGTCTGCGGGCTCTTTCCGGCGCCGAAGGCTGGAGCCGACGGGCACCTCGTTCCGGAAGACGATCTCGAGGGGGACGAGGTAGTGGCGCCCGGCGCTCGCGTGGAACTGGTTGTACTCGTACCCGTCCTTACCGTGAGGGAGGTCTGGCACGACCGTGAGGTCGATCGCCATCTGTCGCGGCGGGGCATCGACGCCATCGAGGTCGTGCACTGGCGGGTCCTCGGTCCCGGCGTCCGCGGACGCGACGACGCCGCGGTAGTGGGTCGGGATCCCGGCGTCGGCGAGGCGCTCGAAGTTGTCCGCGCCCATCGTACAGAGGCTCCGGCCCTTCTGGGGGATCGTGTCGGGCATCGGCCCCCAGTCGAACACGGAGTAGTCGTCGGTGAAGACGAAGCGGCCGCGGCCCAGCGCGTCGTCGGTCGGCTCCCGGTCGACGCGGAACTCCTTGACGCTGGTCACACTCGGAAACGGGGGGCGACCCACCTTCAATCTTCACATCGGTGGCCACTACCCCTCTGTTTCTGGTGGAGATATACACGGTCGTGCTTAATCGGCGGCGTCGGCGCTGCGGATCGCGTCGCTCACACTAATCGCCCCCACCGGGCAGTTTTTGACGCTCGACTGCCGCCTGTGTGTATGACCACGGCGGCCGACCTCGACGAGGGGGCCCTCCAGTTCGAGCACGTCCCCGAGACCGACCAGTCCTTCGAGAACGCGCTCGCGAAGGCCGCCGACGGGAAACGGCTCGCCGTCGACGACGCCGTCGAACTGCTGACGACCGGCACCGAGTCGCCCGGGATCGACGCCGGACGCAAGGAGCGCGTGCTCGAACTCGCGGATCGGCGGCGCGCCGAGACGGTCGGCGACGTGGTGACGTTCGTCGCCAACGTCAACAACAACGTCACCACGGCGTGCAACACGGGCTGTCTGTTCTGTAACTTCAAGAACCCCGACAGCGCGTTCGAGGTGGACTCGGACGTTGCGCACTCGGGGTTCACGAAAACGCCCGTCGAGAGCCGCGAGGCCGTCCGCGACGCCGTCGAGCGCGGGGTGTACGAGGTCACGTCGGTCTCCGGCCTCCACCCCGCGTTCGCGCTCGACGACGACCACCGGGAGATCCTCGAAACGTACGACGACGCCGCCCGGACAGTGAACTACAAGCCGCCCGAGCGCTACGAGACCGATCCCGGTACCTACGTCGAGCAGCTGCGGGCGATGGCCGTCGACGGCGTCCACCTCCACTCGATGACGCCCGAGGAGGCGTACCACGCCCGCCGCGGAACCGAGCGCTCCTACGAGTCGATCTATCGCCGCCTCCGCGAGGCGGGGCTCGACTCCGCGCCCGGGACGGCCGCGGAGATCCTCGTCGACGAGGTGCGCGAGGTCATCTGCCCGGGGAAGATGGACACCGGCGAGTGGGTCGACGCGATGGAGGGCGCCGCCGCCGCGGGCCTGCCGCTGACCTCGACGATGATGTACGGCCACGTCGAGAACGAGATGCACCGCGCGAAACACCTGAAGGTGATCCGGGACCTGCAGGACCGCACGGGCGCGATCACGGAGTTCGTCCCGCTCTCCTTTATCCACCAGAACACGCCGCTGTACGAGGCCGGCGTCGTCGACGGCGGCGCCAGCCGGGACGAGGACGAACTGCTCGTCGCCGTCGCGCGGCTGTTCCTCGACAATATCGAGCACATCCAGTCCTCGTGGGTGAAATCCGGCGACGAACACGGGCTGAAGCTGCTCAACTGCGGCGCCGACGACTTCATGGGGACGATCCTCTCCGAGGAGATCACCAAACGCGCCGGCGGCCAGTACGGCGAGTTCCGCAGCGTCGCTGACTACGTCGACATGGTGAGCGCGATCGGCCGGCCGCTGGCCGAACGCTCGACCGACTACGAACAGACGCGGCGAGTAGCGATGGACGGCGGCCCGTACGGCCCGACGCTCGGGCCGAAAGCCGACGGGACGCCGCTACTGGACTGAACTCAGGCTTCGGCGCGCTCGGTCACGTCGACCTCGCCGACCAGCTGGCGGTGGACGTACGGCATGTCGATCCCCTCGGCGTCGAAGCGCTCCTTGACGCGCTGGACCGCCGCGCTCCGGACCTTGACGTAGTCGCCGCGGTCGGGGTCGTCGATCCAGAAGCGTGCCTGGATCCCCACCGCGGAGTCGCCGAGTTCGGTGACGCGGGTGTCAGGCGCCGGCTCCTCGAGCACGTCGTCGACCGCGCTGATCTCCTCGATAATCGCCTCGCGGGCCAGCTCGATGTCGTCGTCGTAGCCGATGCCGAACACGAACTTCTGGCGCAGCTTCTCGTAGGCGACGGGGTTGGTGATCGCGTTGTTCGCGAGCTCGCCGTTGGGGACGGTGATGCGCTCGTTGTCGAACGTCCGGACCGTCGACACCCGGAGGTCGATCTCCTCGACGCGGCCGGAGTTACCGTTCCACTCGATCCAGTCGCCGACCGCGAACGGTTTGTCCTTGATGATGAACACGCCGGCGACGAAGTTGCCGACGAGATCCTGTGCGGCGAAGCCGACTGCCAGCGCGAGCGCGCCAGAGAGCGTCGCGGCCGCAGTGAGGAAGCTCGGGAACCCCGCGGCCATGAACGCGACGGCGACGGCCGCAAAGAGCACTAACGCGTTGGCGACGCTTTTGGTCAGCCCCCGCAGCGCCTCGGTGAACCCGCGTGCCTTCAGCAGGCGCAGCAACAGCGGGATCAGGACGAGTCGGCCGAGCAGCAGCGTCGCGAGGAAGCCGAGCACGAACGCGATCGCCCGCCCGGCGAGCGCCGCCAGCGAGACGCCGAACAGTTCGCCGCCGAGTCCGAACTGGAGCGCCGTGAGTGGATCCATGCGGATGACTCAACACCGCCCCCCGCAAAGAGCTATTGGCTCCGGACCACGCCGCTGCCGGGCTGATTCTGCGGCCGACGGCGATGCGCCGAAGAGCTATGGTCCCAGCGACCAATAGTTAGCTATGGAACAGGAAATCAAACTCAACGAACTCGAAGACGCGCTCGCGGCGTTCGACTACCCGCTCGATCACGAGGCGGCCGTGGCGAACTGCGAGGGTGTCACGCTGCTGCTCGCCGACGGGACCGAGCCGTTGGCGGCCGTCGTCGCCGACTCCAACGCCGACCGGTTCGACTCCGTCGACGATCTCACGAGCGAGGTGATGAGCAACCTCCCGCGCAACGCCGTCGGCGAGCCCTACCAGTCCGAGGGCGAAGGATAGCTGACTACTCCGGCAGCGAGAGCGGGCCGTCGCGGCGGGCGACCGACCGGAACCGGGCGCCGTGGGCGTCCTCGGCGTCGATTCGCTCGCGGACGGCGGGCGGGAGCCAGCCGTCGTCACTGTCGCCCGGGGGATCGGCGACCTCGCCGTCGAACCCCTCCCGGCGCAGGTCGCTCGGGAGGTAGCGGTCGTACGTCGGCAGTCGCTCGTACAGCGGGACGCCCGCCTCGGCCGCGATGTCGCGCAGTTCCTGCAGCGCCGGCCATTCGTACTCGGGGTTGATGTAGTCGTCCGTGATCGGCGAGACGCCGCCGAGATCGTCGATGCCGCAGTCCAGCAGCTCCCGGGCCGGCGAGAGGTTCGGCGGCACCTGCACCGAGATCTCGTCGGGGAGCGCGGCGCGGGCCATCGCCACCGCGCGGCGCATCGTCGCCACGTCGGGTTTCTCGAAGTCCGAGCGCTCGTTCGGGACGACGTTCTGGACGATCACCTCCTGGATGTGGTCGTAGCGCTCGTGGAGTTCGCGGATCGCCAGCAGGCTCTCCGCGCGGTCGCGCCAGTCCTCGCCGATGCCGACGAGGATGCCCGTCGTGAACGGGACGCCGAGTTCGCCGGCGGTCCGGATCGTGTCGAGTCGCTGGCCCGGGGACTTCCGCCGGCCGCCCGAGTGGGCGCGCACGTCGGCGGTCGTCTCCAGCATCACGCCCATCGAGGCGTTCACGTCGGCGACTTCGGCCATCTGATCGCGGGTCTGGTCGCCGGGGTTGGAGTGGGGGAGCAGCCCCTCCGAAAGCGCGATCTCGCAGGCCTCGCGCAGGTACTCGTGGACCGAGTCGTGGCCCCACTCGGCCAGCTGCTGGTGGATCTCGGTGTAGCGCTCGTCGGGGTCGTCGCCGAAGGTGAACAGCGCCTCCGTACAGCCGGCGTCGGCGCCGATCCGGCACTCCTCACGGATCTCCTCCGGCGACATGAGCGTCGCCTCGCCGGGCACGTCGTAGTAGGTGCAGTAGGTGCAGGTGTAGCGGCAGGCGGTGGTCAGCGGGATGAAGACGTTTCGGGAGAAGGTGAGCGCGTCGGCCGCCGACACGTCCGCGGGTGTGGTGTCGAGCAGGCGGTCGATCTCGCTCTCGGGGACCGAGAGATCGACGTCGTACTCGTCGGCGGCCGGGATCACGCTCGGAGGTGGCGGGGCGAGGAGTATGAAGGTTTCACCCGCGACCCGGAACCGACTCGGTGGCCCTACTCCCGAATCACTTCGACCCGTCCACCACCCACGTCCAGTTCGAACCCCGCGTCGACGAGCCAGTCCCGCGCGGCGCCGTCGCCGTGGAGCAGCAGCTCCGCGAGATCGTCGGGCTCGTCGATATCTACCGCGAGCCGCCGCGAGTCGACCTCCCGGACCGAGAGCCCCGCTTCGGCGGCGATTTCGAGGTGGTCGCGGTAGGAGGCGCCGTGGTAGTCGACGTGGAACGCGGGATCACGGACGAGGAAGGCGTTCGTGCCCCCGCCGAGCCCGGCCGCGATGGCGAGGTCTGCCGTCGAGTCGAGCAGATCGGCGAGTGCGTCGGGCGTCGCGAGCGCGAGATCGGCCATCACCGCCGCCGTCGGCACGGCGTCGAGGCGGTCGTTCACCGCCGTGGTCAGCGGGCGGTCGTCGACGACGACCGACGCGTCCACGTCGACCGGCCCGGTCGCGAGGACGGTCACGTCGAGGTCGCGGTCGACGCCGTCGAGCGCGGCGAGCACGTCCGCGAGCATCGCCGCGGCGAACTCGCGTCGCTCCGGGCGTGTGAGCACCTCGCCCAGCCGCGTCTTCGGCCGGGCAGCGGAGAACGGAACGACGATTCGCACGAGGGGAGGGTGTGGTCAGAACAGCGACTCGAGCTCGTCGTCGTTGTCGTTGACGAGCTCGTCGAGGTTCTCGTCGCTCTCGTCGCGGATATCCTCGATGTTGTCCTGGGCCTCGATCGCGACCTGCTGGAGCTCCTTGATCCGCGGGACGTTGTTCACGCCCGACAGCAGGATCACGCCGGCGACGAAGTTCGCGCCGCGGACGGGGTAGTCCCCGCCGCGAACCTCCATCGAGCCGGTCTGCTCCTCGAGCCACTTCCGGCCGCGCTCGATGCCTTTCCGGTTGAGGTACTTCGGCGGGCCGGCCATCACGAGCAGCGCGCGTTCGGTGCCCTCGATCTCACAGGGGAGCGTGAGCCGCCCCAGCGCCGCCTTTCGGACGAGGCTGGTGATACGGTTCGTCGTGTGGGCGGTGTCGAGTTCGTCCTCCTCCTCGCCGCCGGTGAGCCGCGAGAGCAGGCCGCCGCTGCTGCCGCCGGTGTTCTCGACCTCCTCGCGGGCGTAGCCCACGGTGGAGACGCCGCCGCCGGCGAGCGTGTTGATGATCTCCGAGGAGTCGACGACGCTCTCGGCGACTTCGCCGCCCTGTTCGACCTCGCCGGCACCGAACAGGATGCCGAAGCGCTTGACGATCTCGTCGTTGATCTGGTCGTAGCCGCCCTGGACGGACTCGCCAGTTTTCCGCCAGGCGTCGTTGTCGAACACGAGGAGGTTGTCCACCTCGCGCACGAACGTCTGGAAGGATCGCGCGGCGTTGAGGGTGTAGATACCCCCCTCGTCCGAGCCCGGCAGGATCCCCATCCCGTACACGGGTTCGGTGTAGATGCGCTTGAGGTGCTTGGCGATCACCGGCGCGCCGCCGGAGCCAGTCCCGCCACCCAGCCCGGCGATCACGAGGAACGCGTCGACCTCGTGGACCGGGATGGAGTCGATGGCGCCCTGGACTTCGTCCATGTCCTCCTCGGCGATCTCCGCGCCGAGTTCGTTGTCGGCGCCGACGCCGTGGCCCTTCACGCGGGACTGCCCGATGAGCACCCGTTGGCTCTCCGGGATGTTCTCGAGGCCCATCAGGTCCGCCTTCGCGGTGTTGACCGCGACGGCCGCGCGGACGATGTTCGAGCCCTGCTCGGCGTCGTAACCGACAAACTTGTCGACGATCTTGCCGCCGGCTTGCCCGAAGCCGATCATTGCCAGCTTCATACGTGCGCTCCCCTCATCGTTGGTGGAGAGTCACGAGGATGCCGAACAAAAGGCTTGTGGGCCAGCCCCACGGCTTGCCGAGGAACGCGTCCCGAATTCTGCGGTTAATTTCCAGAAACTGATGCGTTTGGTCTATCGGCGCGCCCAGTCGAGCATGCGCGCGTAGAACGGATCCGACCCCAGCGCGTCGGCGTCGCCGACGAGGACGAGCGACTTCTTCGCCCGCGTGAGCGCGACGTTCATCCGCCGCGGATCGTCGTAGATCGGGCCGTCGAGGTTACCCGTGGCCACGAAGGAGACGATGATCACCTCCTCGCTCGACCCCTGGAACCGGTCGACCGTGTCGACGGTGGCGTCGACGCGTCGGTTGATCTCGGCGACTTGCGCGCGGAACGGCGCGATGACGCCGATATCGTCCGAATCCACGCCCGCCGCGACGAACTGGTCGACGATCGCCGCGACGTGGTCGGCCTCCGCGGGGTTGGTGTTGCCCATGCGCGCCCCGTCGGGATCGACGAAGGCGACGGGATCGCGCAGGCCGGCGGGGAGCGTGTCGGTCTCAATACCGTCGAGGTCCGAGAGCTGCTGGGCCGCCACCGCGCCGTTTGCGGGCCGGAGCGCGCCGTCGTAGAACTCCTGGGAGGGGAACGCCTGGATGCGCTGGGCCATCCGGTACTGGCGGTCGAGCAGCACCGACGCCTCGGGCGCCAGCGCGTGGAGTCGCTCGAACAGCGAGGTCGAGAGGTCGAGCCGCGCCGGGCGGTCGTCGACGGCCCCGCCGTCGGCGCCCTCGCCGGCCGCGGTGCCGCCGTCTGCCGCCGACAGCCCGTACTCGCTGGTCCACGCCTCGCCGCCCTCGGCCTGGACGACCGGGGGGAGCTGTTCGTGGTCGCCGACGAGGACGAACCGGTCGGCGAGGTTGATCGCCGCGAGCGTCGCCGGCTCGGTCAGCTGTGACGCCTCGTCGACCAGCGCCACGTCGAACTGCTCTTCGCGCATCACTCGCGAGCCACAGGAGGCGGTCGTCGCCGCCACCAGCGAGGCGCCCCGGAGTTCGGCGATGCGCTCGCCGGGGTCGCCGGCCTGCTCCAAGTGGAGCTCCTGCATGTCCGGGCGGATGCCGGACTCGGTGCCGACGCGGACGATCGCCGTCTCGTCGACACCCTGCTCCAGCACCGCTTCGAGCGCGTTATCGACCGCACGGTTGGTGAACGCCGAGAGGAGCACGCGCTCGCCCTGCTCGATCAGCGCCTGGACCGTCCGGGCGATGGTGTAGGTCTTCCCGGTTCCGGGCGGGCCGTGGACCAGGGCGTAATCCTCCGCGCGGGTCGCGAGGTTCACCGCCTCGTTCTGGGCGTCGTTGTTGTCGATGTACTCCCGTTCCGGCCCGGAGAACGTCGGCTCGCGGCGGCCGAACAGCACGTCCTTCCGGTCGGGCTCGCCCGTAAGGACGCCGTCGTGGAGCGCGGTCAGCATCCGGTCGACCGAGAGCTCGGAGGGGTACACGTCGAGCCGGCGCACGTCGACGGGTTCGTCCGCCTTGACAACGATCTCGGCGCCGGCTTTCCCGGTGCCGAGGCTCTGAATCCGGCAGAGCTCGGCGTGTCCCTCGACGGGGTCGCCGTCGCTCGCGAGCGCCACATCGCCCTCGCGGAGTTTGGAGACGGCGTCGTTCGGTTTCCGGGCCCGGAGGCGCCAGCGCCCGCCCGGGATCGCCTCGCGGTCGATCGGCTCCAGGTCGATGAGCGCCCGGTCGTCGTCGGCGCGCTCTTCGGCCCCCTGCTCCCAGAGTTTCCGGTACTCGGCGTGGACCTGGCGGCGCTCGGCCTCGATCGACCGGTAGAACCCCTCGAAGTACGCCCGCTCCTCGAGCGGGAGCGGCTGGCCGATCTGGCCGGCTTTGGACTCCTGATCGAGGCGGCCCGAGACGACCATGCAGGTGTCCTGTTCGAAGCAGTACTGGCAGTTGGCGTCGGCCTCGAACCCTGTCGGGACGGAGGCGTCGAACTCCATCGCCGCCAGTTCGTTTCGGGTGCGGACGACGAACTTCAGCAGCCCCGGGCCGACCGAGAACTCCTTCGCCGGCGAGAGGTCGCCCGTCTCCTCGGCGCGTTCGAGCGCGGTGTTCTTCGTGTAGAGGAGTGTCCCCGTGTCGGCGTCGACGCCCTGCTCTTCGAGCATCAGCGCGTAGCAGGCCGCCTGCATCTTGTCCTGGAACCGCGGCTCGCGTTTGGTGTTCTTCCCCGTCTTGAGTTCGACGGGCATCCCGCGCCGGAGTGCGTCGGCGCGGCCTTTCAGACCGAACGTAGGCGAGATCAGGGTGTACTCCGAGCGCCAGGTGTCCTCCTCGGTGAGCGTCCCCTGCTGGAGCCAGCCTTCGACGGCCGCGGCGTTCCGGCGGACCTCGTTCTCGACCTCCTCACGGTCGTAGCCCAGGGCGCCGAGTTCGAGGCCGGCCTCGGCGACCCGGTGGTCGATCGCGTCGTCGAGATCACGGCCTCGCAGGAGGTCGCCGAACACCTCGTGGACGACGGTCCCCTTCACGACGGGGTACTTCAGCGGCACGCCGGAGAGCTTGTTCAGGTAGTACATCCGCGGGCACTGCACCCACGAGCGCACGGCGGTCACGTCGACGAGGAACTCCGGTTCGAGCACGACCCACGAGTCCGGGGTGGTCTCGTAGGTCGTCTCGCCGCGGAACTCGTCTTCGTCGGCGTCGGTGACGAGCAGCTCCATCCCCGCCTCGGCGTACTCGGCGGTCTCCGACCACTTGTTCCACAGCGTCACCTGCACGGGGTCGGCGGCGCCGCGCTCTGGCCGGACCGTCAGTTCGACGAGATCGGCGCCGCCCGCGGTCCGCGGTTCGGCCACGTCAACGATGGGGCCCCGGATTCGCATTGTGGGGAGAAGTGGACCGCGGTGGTAAACGGTGTCGGTCAGGGTGGTCGGCGAGTCGTCGCCCGAACGGTTTTGGCTCGGTGGCGACGATATAGGCGTATGAGTACCGACGCGTCGGCCCGTACTGGTGATCCCGACGGGGCCCAGCGGATCACGCTCACACTCACGGAGGACGAAGAGTGGTGGGTCGCCCGTGACGAGGAAACCGGCGTCAGTTCACAGGGGCGAACGCGGGAAGCGGCCCTCGATAACCTCGACGAAGCGGTGGCAGGGTACCACGGTGAGGGCCGGGAACCGACCGACGAGGAACTTCGAGAACTCGGCATCGATCCGGCGAACAACGAAAGCGGATCGGTCGATGATTCGGAGATATTCGGGTGACGACGCGTGGTCCCTTCTCCGGGATGGAAGTCGTGAAAGTAATGGTCAATAGCGGTATCTGGGAGTGAGACCGAACCAACGGCGATCACGCCATCCTTCGCTGGGAGCCGCCGGCTGACCACGACAGCGACGCCCGGACGGTCCCCGTCCCGCTTCACGACGAACTTAGCCCTGGTACGCTGCGCGATATTGCCGAGCAAGCAGGGGCGAAGGATTTCGACGCCTTCTGTGCGTTGATCGACCGAAACCGCTGAGTTGGCTCAGCGATTGGCTCCGATCCACTCGACGCCGAACTCCACGAGCGCTGGCTGGTCGATCAGTTTCGCCGTCGCCGCACCGACTTCGCCAGCCGTCACTCCCTCGGGCTGCTCCGCCTCGAACGCCGCCCCGATCTCCGGGAAGTCGTCGCTGTCCAGTTCGATATCCGCCCACTCGACCCACGTGCGCTCGCCGTCACGCAGGACGGGCGCGCCCGCCGTCGTCTCCCCGGCGTCGGTGTCGGCGCGGTACTCCGCGAGGTGGAGCGAGGTGTTCGTCTCGTGATCCGTGCCGAGCAGGAGCACCGAGCCGTTCCGCTCGTACACCTGCGCGAGCGGGGATTCCTCCCCCATTCCGTGTTCGAAGCTGTGGTCGTCGACGACCGCTTCGGCGTCGGCGCCCCACGCCGCGAAGGAGTAGAGCGGGTGCTGGCTTCGCCGGGTGCGCGGGTAGTCCCGGAAGCACTCCGCCACCGCGCCCATCGAGCGCGTCGGCGTCACCGCGGGGCGGTAGGGCGGTATCGACGCCCGGATCTGTTCGGGCCAATCGTCCGGGACCGGCGGGTTCGACCAGACTGACGGATCGCTGTACTGCGTCGAGTGGGTGGGCATCACCACCGTCCCGGCGTCGGTGACCACTCGCTGCAGTGCGTCGACGACGGCCTGCGGGCCGCCAGCGACCCAGCCCAGTGCCGAGAGCGCGCTGTGAACGATGAGGGTGTCGCCCGCCTCGACGCCCAGGTCACGGAGGTCGGCAGCGATACGGTCGACGGTGACGGGATCGTCGACGGCGTCGACGGCGGCGTGTTCGTCCATGGGGTCGACTGCGTCGGGCGGGATAGATGTTTTGTGGGATGAACCGCCGCGTTCAAGCACCCGACCCGCCTCTGTACGGCTATGCAACGGGAGAGTGGGCGATGAGCGGGGGACGGGATTTCGGCTCGCTGCCGCTCCAGGCCGGGTTCGTGCTCATCATCGCGCTCTCGGGCGTGTTCGTCTCGATTCAGGCCGGCGCCGGCATCCGGTTCGCGCTGCTGGCCGGCGTCGCAGGGCTGGTCGCCGGCATCGTGATCACCTGGTTCGTTGTGAGGAATCTCCGGGACGTGATGCCGGATACGCCGGATCTGTCCGATCGCGAGTGGTAACGACGCGGTCCGAGTACGCAGCAGCTACGCGACCCGCACGAGCCAGCGCTCTGGGTCGTCGAGCTCGGCGTCGGTCGGCAGGTTCTCCGGTTGGTCCCAGACTTTCGCCGCCGCGGCGAGCCCCTCGGCGTCGGCGACGGCGGTGAAGAAGTCGGCGCCGCGCTCGTACTGTCGGCGCTTGAGGCCGAGGCCGAGCAGGCGGCGGATCAGCTGATCTACTGGTCCCCCGCTGCCCCGGCGGGCGTCGATTTTCCGTCGCAGGTCGTCGTACTCCTCGTCGAACGCGCGATCCATCAGCAGCTCCGCGTACCCCTCGACGGCGGTCATCGCGGCGTCCAGCTCCGAGAACGCTTCGCGGTTCAGGCCGCCTGACGCGAGTTGGGTGACGGTGTCACGCATCCGCGATTCGAGGTACTCGGGGAGCCAGTCGGCGGCGCCGAACTCCGCGGCGTGGGTCACCTCGTGGAACGCGATCCAGCGACGGAATCGGGGGTAGTCGACGTTGAGTTCGCGAGCGGTTCGCTCGATGTTCGGGTGGACGAAGTAGAGTTCGTGGGTCGGGCCGCCGTCCGCTTCCGCCAGCAGCAGCGGATCGTACTGGCCGAGCACGTGCCGCCCGAGGAAGGCGAGCGAGAACGACATCGACCCCGTGTTGAGGACGCGAGAGGCGCCGGGAAAGAGCGGCTGGTCGAACTCGTCGGTCATCGGCTCGATCAGTCGCCGGAACGTGTCGACGTTGGCGTCGATCCAGTGGTGGCGGTTCTGGAGCGAGATCGTTTCGGGCACGTCGAACGCGACCCCACCCACGTCCCGGATGCGGTCACGGGCGTCGCGAACGTCCGTCGCGTACCCCTCGCGCTCGGCCGCCGAGAGCTCGAGCGAGCCGGGGTCGGTGCTCGCTTTCGCGGCCTCGGAGACGGCCCCCCAGTCGACGACGCCGTCCCCGGAGGCGGAGACGACGGCGTCGACGCTGCGGAAGAGATCCATACACACACTCGGCGGCGGGTGGGCAAAAACCCTCGTTCGCGGCTACTCCTCGACGACGATCTCCTCGCTCCCGGCGAGGAGTTTGTACGCGGCCAACGCCAGCGCCAGCAGCAGGCCGACGACGGCGGCGACGACCAGCCCGGGGCGTCCGCCCGACTCCTCCTCGGGGCTGGTGATCTCGATCGGGACCGAGTCCCCGGCCTCGGCTTCGAACTCCTGAGTCGCTTCGTCCACCTGCTCCTCGATATCGTCCAGCGCGTCGAGCCCCTCGGGTTCGACGCCGCCGAGCAGCTTTTTCACGGCGTAGGCGATCGCTGCGAGGGCGCTCAGTCCGAGCAGCGGCGCGAGCATGCTGAGGGCGGAGCCACCAGACGATTCCTCGGTGGCCGTGTCGCTCGTGTCGCTCGTGTCGGCCGAGCCGGTGTCGGTCGGTGTCGGCTCCCCGTCGGTCAGTTCGTCGACGCCCGGGAGGCTGCGCGGCCCGACTTGGAACCCGTCGTGGAAATGCAACTCGAAGAACGTGAACTGTTTGTCGGCCATACATGTCTGTTCGGGCGCTGTCGGCAAAGCCGTTGTGGGGCCGCGGGGCCACGCCGGAGCGAGACGGCGCCTAACACGGCCACGCTGGCCTCCATCGTCGGACTCATGACCCTGCCCACCAAGACGCGGCGTATGGACGACAGTCAGCGGGCGTTCCTGGACGAACTGCTCACTACCCCCAGTCCCTCCGGCTTCGAGACGCGCGGCCAGCGCGTCTGGGTCGACTACGTCTCCGAGTTCGCCGATCGCGTCGAGACCGACGCGTACGGCAACGCGATCGCGGTCCACGAGGGCGACAACGAGGTCGACACGGAGTTCGCCGTCGGCGGCCACGCCGACGAGATCGGGTTCATCGTCCGCGACATCGTCGACGACGGGTTCCTCCGCATCGCCCGCGTCGGGGGCTCGGACCGGACGGTCTCGAAGGGCCAGCACGTCACGGTCCACACCGACGACGGGCCCGTCCAGGGGGTCATCGGCCAGACCGCGATCCACCTGCGCGAGGGCGACGAGGAGTACGAGGACATCAGCGAGCAGTTCGTCGACGTGGGGGCGGCGGACGACGACGACGCCGAGGGGCTCGTCTCCATCGGCGACCCGGTGACGTTCTCCTCCGGGATTCAGGAACTGGCGAACAGCCGCGTCGCGGCTCGTGGGATGGACAACCGCGTGGGCACCTGGGTCGCCGCCGAGGCGCTGCGCCGCGCGGCCGAGGCTGGCGCCGACGCGACGGTGTACGCCGTCTCGACGGTGCAGGAGGAGGTCGGCCTGAAGGGCGCCCAGATGGTCGGCTTCGGCATCGATCCGGACGCTTACGTCGCCGTCGACGTGACCCACGCGACCGACAATCCGGACGTGGCCGGCAGCAACCGCGGGCCGGTCGAACTCAGCGAGGGACCGGTCGTCGGCCGCGGGAGCGCGAACCACCCGAAGCTGGTCGACCTGGCGCGCGAATCCGGCGACGACGACGACGTCGACTACCAGTTCCAGGCGGCCGGGAGCCGGACGGGCACCGACGCCGACGGCGTGTTCACCCAGCGCGGTGGAGTGCCGTCGCTGAACATCGGGATTCCGAACCGGTACATGCACACGCCGGTCGAAGTGGTCGACACGGAGGATCTGGACGCCGTCGCCGATCTCTGTGCCGGGATGGCCGAGCGCGCCGACGCGCACGAGCCGTTCGAAGTGGATATCTAGGCGGCCGAGTCAGCTGCCAGTCGTCCGCTTCGAGTACGCTATCGCTGCGCCGCTGATCAGGCAGACGACCGCGGCACCGGCGCTGATGGAGGCATCCTGATCCGTCGCGGTCCCGACGACGATGCCCACACCGCCCAGTACGAGTAGAACCCCGAACGTGACGCGAACGAGTCGGTCCCGATCCATGCGACCTGTTCGACCGGCACGGCCGAAGAACGTTCTCTTCACCCGACGAGCAGCCACGCGACCCCGAGCGCCATCCCCGCCAGCACGAGCGTCCCGCCCGCGTACCCCACCGCTATCGCTCGATCGCCGCTCTCCCAGGTCCGGACAGTCTCGACCGCGAACGACGAGAACGTCGTGAACGCACCACAGGTGCCGGTGCCGAACAGGAGCACCGTGTCGTCGCCGGCGCCGGCGAACGTGAGCAGTCCCAGCGCGAACGTGCCGAGCGTGTTGACCGCGAGCGTCGACGCCGAGAACGCCGTGTCGGCGTCGGCGAGCGCATCGCCGACCGCGTAGCGAAGCGTGGCGCCGAGCGCGCCCCCGAGGCCGACGAGGAGGGCGGCCGGCGCGATCACGCCGACTCACCTCCGGCGCTGGCGTCGTCGGCGTCGACGACTCGGCGGGCGAGTGCCATCCCCAGCGCCGCCGCGGCGAAGCCCAGCGCGTAGTTCGCGAGCACGTTGCCGATCACCAGCGCGGGCGAGCCGGCCAGCGCGGACTCGACGGCGAACGTGGAGTAGGTCGTAAACGAGGAGAGAAACCCCGTCGCGAGCGCCAGACGGACCGCCGGGTTGAGCCGACCCGCGGCGACGGTGGCGACGACGGCGCCCAGCGCGAACGCGCCGAGGACGTTGACCGCGAGCGTGCCGCCCAGGTCGGGGAGCGCCACGGCGAGCAGCCAGCGTGCGTTCGCGCCCGCGAACCCACCGCCGGCGACGAGTGCGAGCGTTCGGGCGCGGGAGCGCATACGGCGATTGCTGTACCCGGCAGGGCCAAACCGCTGTCGCTCCGGGTCGGATCCGGAAAGAAACCGTTAAACGGCGCGCCGGGCACCTTTCGGGTATGGCTGGAACCATCGAAGTGCTCGTCGCGGGCGGTGAGGCCGATCCTGGCCCGCCGCTCGGCCCCGAGCTGGGTCCGACACCCGTCGACGTGCAGGCGGTTGTGCAGGAGATCAACGAGGAGACCGACGCTTTCGACGGGATGGAGGTCCCCGTCACCATCGATTACGAGGACGACGGCTCGTTCTCGATCGAGGTCGGTGTCCCGCCGACGGCGGAGCTGATCAAGGACGAGGCCGGCTTCGACACCGGCTCGGGCGAGCCTCAGGAGGATTTCGTTGCCGACCTAACCGCCGAGCAGCTCAAGAAGATCGCCGAGCAGAAGTCGTCTGACCTGCTCGCCTACGACACCAAGAACGCGGCCAAGGAGGTCGCGGGCACGTGTGTCTCCCTCGGTGTCACTATCGAGGGCGAGGACGGCCGCACGTTCAAACAGCGCATCGACGCCGGCGACTACGACGACACGTTCGCCGAGGCGTAACGCGGCGCTTCTCTCTCCGTTCTCTTCCTCGAGTAGTGACGGCGTCAGTCGTCGTGCCGGAACTCGGCGGCGAGCAGCCCGACCGCGACGAGCAGGCAGGCCGCGGTTAGCACTGCCGCCGCGGTCGGCCGGAAGTAGCCGTTCGCTTGCCCGAGTTGGAACACGCCGGCGAACGCGACTGCGGCGATCGCCAGCGGGCGCAGGGGTCGCTCCCCGGTCGCCGCGAACTGCCAGGCGGCGACGGCGATGCCGGCGACGACGACCAGCGCGAGCAGCCCGATCCAGAGGAGGGCGGTGTCGACCATACGCGGGGATCGGTCGCCCACGGAATCACGGTTCCGGTCGTGATCTTCCCGGTGCCGACGGGGCGGTCGGTTCGCCGGCGACCGGGCAGCTTGTTTCGCCGGCGACGGAGCGGTCGTTTGGTCGCTACTGGATCAGTCGGCTACTCGGGTCCGCTGCGGGCGCGGAGACGGTCGGTGACTGACTCGGTGAGCCCGGTCAGGTACGCGGTACCCCAGAGCCCGACGACGATGCCGCCAAGCGTGTCGAACAGCAAGTCCTTCATCGTGTCCTCGAGCCCGTACTGGGTGAGCACCGCGGGCGCGCCGGTCGCCCGGGCGACCAGCGTGATGCTGAACTCGATCACCTCCCAGAACACGCCGAACGCCATCGTGAACAGCAGGATGAACACGAAGACGAACCGCGGGGGGAAGCGAACGGCGTCGGTGTGTTCGTCGAGTGCGCGGACCGTCACGTAGCCCGCGCCGGCAACGAGGCTGGCCGAGAACGTGTGGGTCATGTGGTCCCACCAGGGCACCGCGCGGTAGGGGTGGGCCTCGGCGCCCGGGAGGCCGACCGTGCCGAACCCGTGGAGGAACACCGCGAGCGTGATCCACAGCACCAGCGCCGGATCGAGTTCGATGTCGTAGTCCCGTTCCAGGAGGGCGGGGATGTACGTCACGACGAAGCCGACGCCGGCGTTGACCATCACCCCGACGCTGCCCTCGTAGAAGCCGACGGCAATCATCCCGAATAGGCCGTACTGCATCGCTTGGGCGGCGATGCGCTGCTGGCGATCGGAAAGGCCGATCCAGTCGCGGATCCTCACTACGGCTCACCCCCGTCCAGGAGTGGGCCGTCGACGCCCAGGCCGCCGGCTCGGCCGTTGGCCCGCCGTCGGAAGTAGTAGGTGAACAGCAGCGCCGAGAACAGGCCCGCAATCGTGGCGGCGGTGAAGTCCCACATCAGCGCCTCCTCGGCGTGTGGGCGGTCGAGAAACCCCGTGTTGAGGTAGATGTCTGAGAGCCACTGGGCGACGGCCCAGATGCCCGCGGCCGCCATGGTGGTGATGACGACGAACACCACCGCGAACTGGTCGTTCATCCGCGTCGCGGTGAACCGATTGAGCAGGACGGCGACGATCAGCGCGACCGCGGCGACGGCGACGTACGTCGTCACCCGCCCGGTCAGCGTGATCTGGCCGACGGTCTGCCCGGCGACGAACACCCGCCCGCCGACGGGGAGCGCTGCCAGCGCGAGCAGTTCCCACGGGAGCATCGTCTGCCAGTTCCGGTTGCGGACGGCCGGGAGCGCGCCCAGCGCGACGACGACGAGCACGAACCCCGCCCAGACGAGTTGGCCGGTCAGGAGCTCGAGGGCGCCAGTCGCGAGGAGGAAGCCGAGCACGGCCCACGCTATCAGCGCGTTCGCGCGCTCTCCTTCGACGAGCCCCAGCCCTGCCGTATCCATACTCTCGTCTTTCAGCGGTACGGGGAAAATGGTTCGCCCGAGTCAGATTCGTCGGCGATCCGCCGCCAGTCGAACCGAGAGATCGAACTGCGGGGCGTCGTCCCCGCGCCACGCCGTTTCACAGGTGGCCGCGACCGCCTGCTGGCCGTCGTGGTCGCCGTGCCAGGTGACCGCGTAGGCGTTCTCGTCGAACCCCGTTCGCTCGGGCACGACCCGGACCGTCCCGGTCTCGAGCGGGATGGACGCTGCCAGGCCGTCGAATCCGGGTGACGTGGGGGCGATCGTGACCGGGCCACGCGAGCGATCGCTCCCGGGCGTGTACGCCCCCATCTCGGCGTCTGTACCGGTGAGTTCGACGCCGACCTCGACGCGACGGAGCCCGGGCGTCGCCGCGACGGGGCCGTCGTCGGCGCTCCCCGGGAGTCGGCCTGCCGCCCACAGCCAGAGCTGGTAGTGCTGTTTGTCGTCGGTCGAGCGCTCGGGGATCTCGTAGGCGGCTACGACGCTGTCGGCGACGGCGCGGAGGTCACGCACGTCCTCGGGCTGTGGATTCGGGTCGCCCGCCGTGGTGAGCCCGATCGTGCGCGTCCACGCGCCGACGAACCGGAGGTCGTGCTCGGGCTCGGAGTCGGCGGTGCCCCAGACGCCGTGATCGCGGTACTGCTCGCGCTGGCGAGTGGCGTAGGCGTCGAATGCGTCCTTCGAGAGCGCGGTCTCGGCGATCGCACTCGTGCCACCAATCGCCGTCGCGGGCGGGGACATGTTGTCGCGCACGTCGCCGAGGCAGCCAGCGGTGCTGGTGAGGCCGGCGACCCCAAGGGTGGCCGCGGCGCGTTTCAGGAACTGTCGTCGCGAGTCGGTCGCACTGCGTGGAGGGCGTCGCATACCTGAATCGTGTTCGCCTGTCGAGAAATAGAGCTACCGATGGCGTGTGACGGCGTCGCGCTGTGGGGGCGCGCGTCGGCGTCGTCTCACGCCATCCCCGCCGTGTCTCGCGGCGCTGGTGGGTCGTCGACGGTGCCGCGGCGAGCGATTCCGCCGGCTCGGCCGGGGAAGGTAACGGTTAAACGTCACGCGCCCGGCTTCATGCACATGAGCGAAGCAGATACGACGGGAGATCGCGCCTGTGTCTCCTGTGGCATCTCCGTCACGGGGACCAACGCGGCCCGGTTCAAGTGCCCGGAGTGCGGGACCGTCATCTTCCGGTGTGCCAAGTGTCGCAAGCAGAGCAACCTCTACGAGTGCCCGGACTGCGGGTTCAGGGGGCCCTAACGATGGGTGACGTTGCCGCCAAGATCAAGGTCATGCCCCAGAGCCCCGACGTCGACCTCGACGAACTCGAGGATCGACTCGAGGCCGCCCTCCCCGAGGGCGCCGAGATCCGTGGCTACCAGCGCGAGGACGTGGCCTTCGGTCTCGTCGCGCTGCTGCCGACGGTGATCGTCCCCGACGACGCCGGTGGCACCGAGGCCGTCGAGGAGGCGTTCAGCGACGTGGAAGGCGTCGAGAGCATCGACGTCGACTCCGTCGGCCGCCTGTAAGGCCGTCGACGATTTCTGCGGTTCACTCGTTCGGTAGCGCCAGCCGTGTCTCAATCACGTTCGCTCTCGGTGTTCTGCTCATTCGGGGCTGTTGAACAGCAGACGTCGGCCACGAACCAAGACCGATCGGTTAGAAGAGCGCTTTTCCGGAGTGGTCAATCGTCGTCACTACGATACGCATCGCTACCGCGTTTCCGAACTCGTAAGACGTAGATGATCTGCTCGGTTCGGTCTGTGCGACATCCGAGCCGGAATTGACCAATTCGGAGCTTTTGATGAGGCGTCCCCTGCAGCGGTTCAAGATGGTCGGGCGGCTCTCACCACTCGTCGGTCACGATCTCGTCGAGCTTACTTGCGACTCGGTCGCGTGCGTGATCGTCCAGCCCGTCAAAATCACGCCGTGCGGTTTCGGTGAGTTCCCAGTCCCACTTACTCATCGCTGTCGCGTGTCGGCTCTTCGAGACCGTAGGCTGCCTTCACGTCGTCGCTACTGTGGGTTCGCCCCTCCCGAATCTCTGCTTCGCTGGTGAGCATCGCCTTCAGGTCCGCGCGGGTGAATTCGGGATGCTTGAGCGCATCGCGAAGCACGAACCGGATGAATTCGCTCCGGCTGTTGAATCCCTGTTGCTCCCACGTCGTATCGACGTCCTCGAGGAACGTCTCCGTGATCCGGATGTTCACCGTGGTCTTGTCAGGGGGAGACTCAGCTTCTGCCATACTTTGTGTTGAAATTGTGTAGAATAAGGATTACGGCTAGCAGGACGGCTGTCGAACAGGTTCCTCCGGAGCTTCGCCTCTGCGGAGACAGCAGGGCTGTCGAGACTCGTCCGCCGCCACTCGAACGGAACGCCAAAGGCGCTCCTCTTCGTCGGCCCGACAATGACTGTCGCCGTCGTCGTCGCCGCCGGCCAGGGAACGCGGATGCGCCCGCTCACCGAGCGTCGGCCGAAGCCGCTGCTCCCGGCTGGGGGGCGATCGCTGCTCGAACGCGTCCTCGACGCTTGTGCCGACCACGTCGACCGATACGTCGTCGTCGTGGGCTACGAGGGAGAGCAGGTCCGCGAGCAGGTCGGCGACGAGTACGCCGACTCGCCCATCGAGTACGTCACACAGGACGAACAGCTCGGCACCGCTCACGCCGTCGAACAGGCACGGGAGTACGTCGACGAGCGCTTTTTCGTCCTGAACGGCGACGTGGTGATCGACCCCGAACTGGTCGCCGATCTCGCTCGAACCGAGGGGAGCGCGATGGCCGTCAAGCCCGTCGCCGATCCGCGGAACTACGGCGTCGTCGCGCTCGACGGCCGGCGCGTGACCGACGTCGTCGAGAAGCCCGCCGACCCGCCGACCGACCTCGCCAATCTCGGGATCTACGCGTTCGAGCCGTCGGCGTTCGACCACGTCGAGGCGACCGAGATGAGCGAGCGCGGCGAGTACGAGATCACGGAGTCGATCCAGCGCTACATCGACGCCGGCGGCGACGTGACCGCCGTCGAGTACGAGGGGACGTGGCTCGACGTTGGCCGGCCGTGGGAACTCCTCGAGGCGAACGAGTACCTCCTCGACGGGCTGGAGCGGGACGTTCGCGGCACGGTCGAGCCGCGTGCGACGCTCGAGGGAGCGGTCGTCGTCGAGGAAGGGGCCCGCGTCCGGAACGGCGCGTACATCGAGGGGCCAGTCGTCATCCAGTCGGGCGCCGACGTGGGACCGAACGCGTACGTTCGCGGGGCGAGCGTGATCGGCCCCGACGTGCGGGTGGGCAACGCCGTCGAGGTGAAGAACTCGATCCTGATGGCCGACACCGCCTGCGGTCATCTCTCTTACGTCGGCGACTCGGTCCTCGGCCGGGACGTGAACTTCGGCGCGGGGACGACCGTCGCGAACCTCCGGCACGACGACGAGTGCGTCCGGGTGCGCGTGAAGGGCGAGGCGGTCGATACGGGGCGACGGAAGTTCGGCGTCGTCGTCGGCGACGGGACGAAGACCGGGATCGACACGAGTCTGAACGCGGGCGTGAAACTCGGCGCCGGGACGCGGACGACGCCGAACGAGACGGTGACGCGGGACCGGATGGAGGAGTAGTCCTGGAGCTACATCGGCCGGCGCGGGTCGGATGCCCCGGAACGTCCTTCGAGCTGTTCGATACCGTCTGAACAGTCCCACCCACGATCGGCATAGCGCCTGTCCCTTACCCGGTTTCGGTAGCGAGTTCTGTATTGGCAGATCCCGCCAACGCGCGATCCGCAGCTGAGGGGCGTTGCCACCAAAATTTGGCGTAAACGTTATTGGTTCAGGATACAACATGTCCCGACGATGGGTCCCCGAAAAGAGCTCAAAGACAAACTCCGCCGGCGAACAAACCGGGTCGCCGACGCGGACGCGAACGGGACGGCGGCCGTCGGTCTCCGCGAACCGGAGTATTCAGCTGAAGTATACGCGATGCTCGACTTCGTCGAAGAGGTGGAGCGCGCTTGTCCCGGAGGAATCGAGATTCGCGTCTACGTCAAAGCGCGCCCGAGCGGCGTCGATTTCGCCTGAATCGACGGCGCACATCGCTGGCGGCTCGTTCCACAGTCTGCTGTCCCCCTCGGGTGGGTTCGGGAAGGTGGTTAATGCGAGACAGGTATCCGGCACGGGAGCTGAGAGCCTGCAGTCGCGTCGACGCCTAGCCGAGATCGCTCCGGTCGAATCGTCGCGTCCCGATCGCGAACGCCGCGCCCGCGAACACGAGTACGACCCCTAGACTGTACAGCACCCGCGGCACGACCAGCTCGGTGTGCGGTGTCCCGTACCCAGCCAGTTCGAACAGGCCATCCTGGAGTGTTTCGAGTGCGACGAACGGGTTCAGGTTGTCGCTGTACTGTAACCACGTCGGTGGATCGGCGCCCCCCGTGAACGCCTCGGTCGAGAACTGCCCGGTCACACCGAACGCAACGAGGGGGAGCACGACCTCGTCCCAGAGCCGACCGAACACGAGGTAGACGCCGAAGATCACGGCCAGTGACCGATACCGGGACGCGACTGCCGCCGAGATCCCCGTCGTAATCACGGTCCAGCTAGTCGCGAACAGCAGCGTCCACCCCGACAGCGCGATGAATGCGCCCGGATACGGCTGCCCGAGGCGTGTCACGACCAACAGCTCCGTCCCCAACAGGATCGCAAGAAGCATCGCGACGATGATCCCGATCCGTGAGAGGAGTTTTCCGAGGACGACTTCGGCGCGTGTCACCCCGACACCGAGCAGGAGCCGATCGGTCCCCGCAGTTCGTTCCCCCGCGATGGCGTTGTGGCCGACGGCGATCCCGAGGACGACGATGGACAGTTGGAGTGAGTACGGAATCCGGGTAAGCACCTCCACGTCGGTGAAGACCGTGCTCGCGTCGACAGCACTCCAGAGCGCCGGTCCCGAAAGCAACAGTGTGACGACGAGCGCCCCCGTGATGACCCAGTCTTGGAGGGTGTGCCTGAGGTCCGCGATAGCGAGTTCGCGGACTCGCGCCAGCCGAGTTCGTGCACGGGACACTCTCGAACGGGCAGTCTCGGTCTCGCGCGTCCCCCACAGCGCCCGCCAGAGCGTATCGCCCAACTGGAAGCCGGGCTGTTCGCCACCGAGATCCGCCCGCTCGAAGCGACGGATGCCGAACAACAGGGGGAGAATCCCGAACAGCAGGAAAATCCCGGTCCCAAGCACGTGGGGGAGCGCCCCGCCGGTCGGCGCCCCCGGGCCGACAGACTGGATCGACCAGCGCATCGCCGCCCAGAAGTCGACGAGTGGGTTGAGCCGTTCGACCACCTGGAGCCACAGCGGCGCTGTTGCGAGCGTCTCGTACGATGGCGCGTCCAGCGATCCAGTGACCAGCAGCGAGAACAGCGGCCGAACGACGACACGCCACACGCCGAAGTTGAAACTGAACACGACGTACGTCACGACCAGCGCCGCGAGCGTCCGGTAGGGGGAGTCGAACGCGGCCGAGTAGCCGATCGCGACGGCGCTCCAGACGCCGACGTAGACGAGCATCCAGCCGCCCATCACCCAGAACGGAAGCAGGAACGCGCGGCCGTAGCCCTGGTAGACGAGGCCGTTCGCGACGACGAGGATCACGACCAGCGACGCGACGACGATCCCGACCCGCGAGAGGAGCTTTCCGAGGACGAGATCACGCCGCGTCGCCGGGAGCCCGAGCACGAACCGAGCGGTGCCGTCGATGCGCTCGCTCGCCACGGCGCTGTACCCGACGGCGGCGACGACCACCAGCGAGAACGTCATCAGGTCCAGCGGGAGGAGCAGGATGTACTCCTGGATCGTGTAGAGGTCCGGCTTCGCGCTCCCGCCCGTCGACGGGAGGAACATCGCGGCGAGGAGCACGATCGCGCCCCAGACGAGGCGACGACGGAACGCGCGGCGAACGTCCTCGCGAGCGATCGCGCGGATGCGGCTCATTCGGTGCTCGCCTCCGCCGTGACCGAACCGCCAGTGATCGCCAGAAACAGCTCCTCGAGCGACGGCGCCCCGGTATCGAGGTCACGGATCGCCACCCCGGCCGCGTCGAGCCGGGCGACCACATCCGCTTTGGTCGCCGAGTCGGCACACTCGACGTGAATCGAGCCGTCTTCAGTCGTCACTGCCGACACACCGTCGAGCGCCGTGAGGTCGGCTTCGACCCCCTCGGGGACTGTGTCGACCGACACGCTGACCGTCGCCGGCGTCGCCGCCTCGGCGTGGAGTACGTCGATCGGTCGGCGGCGACGAGCCGGCCGTCGTGCATGATGCCGACTCGGTCACAGACCGTCTCAACCTGGTCCATGATGTGGCTGGAGAAGAAGACGGCCGCCCCGCGGTCGCGCTCGTCGCGAACGACTTCCCGGAGTAGTCGTGCCCCGGCCGGGTCCAGCCCGCCGAGTGGCTCGTCGAGGATGAGCAACTCGGGGGCGCCGACGAGGGCGACAGCGAGCCCCAGTCGCTGGCGCATCCCTTTCGAGAAGCCACCGACGGGGCGGTCGGCGGCATCGGCGATCCCCACCCGTTCGAGGAGGGCATCGGGATCGTCGTCCGTCCGCTTCATCGCGATCGCGAACCGGAGGTGGTCCCGGGCGGTATCCTGTGGGTAGAACCCGGTCGCTTCGGGGAGGACGCCGATGCGTTCCCGGACGGCGCGTGGCTCCGTCTGTGGATCGAGGCCGAGGACGCTGATCTCGCCGGCGGTCGGCCGGACGAAATCGAGCAGCATGTTGATCGTCGTCGACTTCCCGGCGCCGTTGGGCCCGAGGAAGCCGAACACTTCACCCGACTCGACCCGGAGGTCGAGGTTGTCGACGGCGACCACGTCGCCGAAGCGCTTGGTTAGACCGCGCGTTTTGATGGAGGGCATCGCGTACGGGAGGTGACAGACGAAGCATCAATAATCTATCTTCATCCGGTGCTCCCGTGGTCGGCCCGTCGCTGAACTCCCATTTCGACGCCGCTGCTCCGACTCCCGACGAGCGTCACTCTTGCAGCACCGTTGCCTCACGCCACAGCGCCTGAAACTGCCGCTCGAACTCGGCGACGACCGCGCCGTCGGTCACGCTGAGCACGCCGATGCGGTCAGCTGCGTGTCGTGGATGGCGTAGTACATCAATCCGGGAGCGTTGGCTGCGTTGGCCGAACAGGATCGGGGAGAATGGAGCCTCACGTTCCAGTTCTCCGACCACCAAGTCACGGTCGGCCACGGTTCACGGATTCTGGTCGATGGAGTCGCATACACCCCCGATGTATCGAGCAATCTCGATGAATGAGTGACGCGAGAGGCAGGACACACGTTGATTCGATCTGAATGGCCTCGCACTACTAAACTAACACTCCGTATCGAACGCTGCTTCAGCCGCCGAACTCCCGCTCGAGGAGCTCCCGAATGCGGCGCAGTTCGTTCAACTCTTCGCCGCCCAGCGTCGACGACCGATCGATCGCGGCCCGTTCGTCGTCGAGCGTGTCGTCGTCGCCCTCGGTGGCTGTCGGGCGACGCTGTCGCACCTTCGCCAACACTTGATCTTTGATCTCTTCGTAGTCGCTGACACCGGTTAGTGTCAGTTCGGCTCCCGTCTGCCCAGTGTAGCCTGCCGTGTGAATACCGACGGAGCCAGCGTCGACCAGTCGCTGGATCGGGCCCTGCGCAGCGTTGACGTTGGTGATTCGGTTGTACGGCACGGTCGTCTTCTGCTGGAAGAACACGCCGCGTCGGTACTCGATCTCGTCGTCAGTGAGTCGGTAGGCGGTCGTCCGGTAGAATGCCGGAATCCACCACGTCAGAAACACGAACACGGCCAGCGGAACGGCAAGCACGAGCCCAACGACCCAGCGGGGAGCGTCGGCCAACACGCCGAGCGACGCGAGCAACGCACCCACGGCGACGAGGATGACGAAGCCCACGGCTTCGTACAGGAAGTAGTACACCCGCAGTTTCTCTGGCTTGAACCACTCGTTTTCTGGTCTCATACACGCCCGTACGCGTCGATGGGTAGTCGTTCTGTAAGGCCGTTCTCAGGTCGTGGAATAGCGATATCTGCCGCGGAAACTGTTCGCTCCCAAGTATTATTGGTGAATTGAACGAACATCTGGACATGTCAGAAAGACCAGAACAACTACCCTCGGTAGACCTTCGAATGGTCTCGGGGTTTCTTCTCCTCACGTTCGCCATCTCCTGGGGTGGGCTTGCGGGACTCGGTTTCGCCGATATCGATCTCGGCAGTAGTAGCGGGCAGGGCCTCGGCACAATCATCTTCATGGGGGCGCCGGCGATCGCGGTGATTACCCTGCTCCGAATCCGCCAAGCGTCGATTCGGCAAGGAACTGGACTGTCCCGCGGGCGCCTTCGGTGGATTGTCCTCGCCTGGATCGCCCCGGCTGGGCTAACCGCGGTGATGATTGGCATCGGGGCCATGCTTCCGGAGACGGCGGTTACAGCCGACTATTCGGCGTTCTTACTCGAACTCGGGTTTTCGGAGGGGGAGGCCGCTGCCACGATCGCTGATTTGGAGGCGACTGGCGTTCCGGTCGCCGTTCTCCTGCTCGGGCTTGGGCTCGCCCTCGGTGGGACGCTCTTTGCGCTTGCTGCCTTCGGCGAAGAACTCGGCTGGCGGGGGCTGTTGCTCACGGAGTTGGCCCCACTCGGCTTTTGGAAGCTGTCGGTATTGACGGGCTTGGTCTGGGGAATCTGGCACACTCCGCTCATTCTGCTCGGGCTCCAGTTCCCCGGGAAGCCAGTGGCCGGAATCGTCTCCATGACCGCTGCAACCGTGGCGTGGTCGCCGATTTACACCTACCTGACGGTGCGGGCGCAGTCGGTACTCGCTGCGACGTTTTTCCACGGCTCGTTCGTTTTGGGTGTCTTCACGTCGGTGTTCCTGGCCGACGGGAGCGAACTCGTGATCTCCCCCTTCGGAGTCGTTGGAATCGTGGCCGCGCTGGTCGGCATCACCGCGTGTGTGGCACACGACCGACTCCATGCTGCTGAGCAAATCACGACAGGCGACCCACTGAGTCCTTGATCCCGCCCTGAGCTGTGAAACGGCTGCGTCGATAGAACCGCCTCCGACGTTCAGTACTCCGCCATCGCCCGCTCGTAGGCCGTCTGAAGCGTCGTCGCCCGCTGAGTGAGCTCGGCACAGGCTGCCAGTACCGGGTACGCTGAATCCTGTGCCTCGTAGAAGTACGCACAGACGTCCGGGGCGTCGACGGGGAGGTCGTGCCGCGACCGCCACTCGTTGATCGCTGACTGCCTGTCCGCTGCCGCCGATTCACAGCGCTTTTCGAGGCGCGATAGCCGGTTCCAGTCTGCCTCGAGGCTGCCGAAGGAGTCGCTTTCAGAATCGGGCGACCCGATACTGTCGAGTTCCGCAGCGACGGGGAGCAGCGTGCCGGCGGCGGCGTCGACGGACTCCCGCTCGTGTGCACACGTTTCGATCAGGTGCTCCCGCTCACGAATCGCCCGATCGATCGCGGCAGTCAACGGCGCCTTCGCGGCGGGCCCGAAGCAGGTGGGGTCGGTCAGCGCCGTCGCGACCGCCGGGACGAACTCCGCCGCCAGGCTCTCTCGGTAGTCGTCGCCGTACTCGTCGTCGTAAAACGAGACCGCCATCACCGTCTCCTCGTAGGCGCGCCGGATCGACGCGATCGGGGGGGCGTCCCGCTTGGAGCCAGCGTGCCCGTTCGAGACCACCGTCCCCCCGTGGCTCGCTTCCACGCCACTGCCGAGCGGGGACCCCGAGCCGGCGTCGGCGAAGTCAACGGTCGCAACGCGATCCGCGAACGTCTCGAACGCTCGGCGTTCGGCCGCGGTTCGGCGCCGTTCCGTCCTGAGACTTCCCCGGAGCGCGGCGAACCGCTGCGCGACCCGCTCCCGGTCGAGGCTGGTGGGCTCGCACATTTCGTCTGAGGCCTCAACGCGAACCGACTTGAACGAATATATGAGGGGTACGGCCCACCACGGACTGTCTGTTACCGCTATATAGTGCTCTCAGCGACAGTTCGAGAGCTCCCGAACGACGCCCGCGTCGACAGTGAGCCACGTCTCCATCCGGTCGATATCGGCCACGTCCGCCGGATACAGTGTCGCCCGCTCGGGCTCGGCGACGCCACCGACGAACTGTAACCGCAAGACGGGAGCCGGGGACGTGAGGAACCGTCGACCGTCGGTGGCCGTGTCGGAACGATCGCCGCCGTTGGCCGCTGAGAAGGTCATGGATCCGGGTAGATAGTTACGAGGGAGTCGGCTTAGTCGCTGCTAGTTTTTATCTGTAGCTCTGAGAGCAGTATATAGCGCTCCGAACTGGTACACGAGCACGGAGACGGCCAGCACTGGCGCCTTGCGACGCCGACAAAGCGTCGACAGCAGCGCCCCTGACACGCCAGTCGAGGGGTTCGTCATGGCTCATCGGCCCGCTCCAGCACTATCTCGAGGAGGTGTGGGTAATCCGCGATGACGCCGTTGGCGACGCCATCGTCGACAACCCGGGTAGCGAGCTGTTCGGTATCTCGGCCGAACTCGCCTGCCGTTCGGGTCGATAGCCGAATCACCGGGCACGTTCTGACTCCCACCTGCTGAGACCCCGGGCCCGGTTTTAAGCGCCGTCGGCGCGACGCCATCGACGTGAACGAGGAGGCAGCTATAGGCGGTCTGTTCGCGCCCGAGCGCGTCGCCGTGATCGGGGCGACGGAACGCGAGGGCTCGATCGGCGCCGCCATCGTCCAGAACCTCGCCGACTTCACGGGCGACGTGGTCCCGGTGAATCCGAGTCGCGACAGCGTGTTCGGGCAGCAGTGCTACCCGGACGTCGCCTCGGTCCCGGACCGCGTCGATCTCGCGGTGGTCGTCGTGCCGCCGCCGATCGCCGTCGACGCCGTCCGGGAGGCCGGCGAGGCGGGCGTCCGGAACGTCGTCGTGATCACGGCCGGGTTCAGCGAAACCGGGTCGGAGGGGGCACAGCGCGAACAGGAGCTCCGGGCTGTCGCCGCGGAGCACGACCTCAACGTGGTCGGCCCGAACTCGCTGGGCGTGCTTTCGACGCCGGAGGGGCTCAACGCCACGTTCGGCCCGTCGAACGCGCTCCCAGGGTCGCTGTCGTTCATGAGCCAGTCCGGCGCGTTCATCACGGCCGTGCTGGACTGGGCGAACGACCAGGGGATCGGGTTCAAGGACGTCGTCTCGTTGGGGAACAAGGCCGTCCTCGACGAGTCGGACTTCCTCACTCACTGGCGGGACGACCCCGAGACGAACGTGATCCTCGGCTACCTCGAGGGCGTCGCCGACGGCCGCGAGTTCATCGACACGGCGCGGGAAGTCACGCAGGACACGCCCGTCGTCGTCGTCAAGTCCGGGCGGACTGAGGCCGGCGCCGACGCCGCCTCATCGCACACCGGCACCATCGCCGGCAGCGAGGAAGCCTACGAGGCGGCGTTCGAGCAGGCGGGCGTCGTCCGCGCGGAGAACGTCCAGGAGCTGTTCGACTACGCCCGCTCGCTCGACGGGCTCCCGATGCCCGACAGCGACGCGGTGGGGATCGTCACCAACGCGGGCGGCCCGGGCGTGATGGCGACCGACGCCGTCGGCGACTCGGGGCTCTCGATGGCGTCGTTCACCGACGAGACGCTCTCGACGCTCGAGGAGACGATGCCCGAGGAGGCGAACATCTACAACCCGGTCGACGTGATCGGCGACGCCGATATCGAGCGCTTCGAGACGGCGCTGGACGCCGTCCTCGCCGACGACAGCGTGGGCTGTGCGATCGTCATCTCCGCGCCGACGGCGATCGTCGACTACGAGGAGCTCGCCGCCGTCATCGCCGAGCGGCGGGTCGAACACGACAAACCCGTCGTCGCATGCCTCATGGGCGGCGAGCGAGCCGAACCCGCGGCCGACGTGCTCGGCGAGGCGGGGATCCCGAACTACTTCGACCCGGCCCGCGCCGTGAGCAGCCTCGACGCGCTGTCGGTCCAGCGGGACGTGGAGGGCCGGAGCTACGAGGCCCCCGAGGAGTTCGACGTAGATCGGGAACGCGCCCGGGAGATCCTCACCGACGCCGCCGACCGCGGCGCGAGACGGCTCGGCGTGGAGGCGATGGGCCTGCTCGACGCCTACGGCCTCCCGACCCCCGACTCCGAACTCGTCGAGGACCCCGCGGCCGCCGAATCCGCGGCCGCGGCCATCGACGGCGACGTGGTGATGAAGATCGTGAGCCCGGACATCCTCCACAAGTCCGACATCGGCGGCGTCGCCGTCGGCGTCGCGCAGGAAGACGTCGCCGACACCTACGAGACGCTGATGACCCGCGCCCGGAACTACCAGCCCGACGCGAGCATTCTCGGCGTCCAGGTACAGGAGATGGTCGACACCGACGCCGGCACGGAGACCATTCTCGGGATGAACCGCGACCCGCAGTTCGGTCCGCTGCTCCTGTTCGGCCTCGGCGGCATCTTCGTCGAGGTGCTCGAGGACACGAGCGTCCGCATCGCCCCGGTTTCCGGGCGCGAGGCGGGCGAGATGGTGGATGAACTCGACTCGGCGCCGCTGCTCCGTGGCGCCCGCGGCCGGCCCTCGGCGGACGAGGCGGCCGTCGAGGCGGCCATCCAGCGGCTGAGCCAGCTCGTGACCGACTTCGACGCCATCCTCGAACTCGACGTGAACCCGCTGCTCGCCACCGAAGACGGCGTGCAGGCGCTCGACGTACGACTGACCATCGACCCAGACCAACTATGAACTCGCTACTCGTAACCTCGACAGACGAAGGCACCGGCAAAACCGCCGTCACGCTCGCGCTTGCGCGCCTCGCCGTCGACCGCGGCGCGACGGTCGGCTACATGAAACCCAAGGGGACCCGCCTGCAGAGCAACGTCGGCAAAACCCTCGACGCCGACCCGATGCTGGCGCGGGAGCTGCTGGATCTGGACGCCGAGATGCACGAGATGGAGCCGGTCGTCTACTCCCCAACGTTCATCTCCGGCGCCATCCGTGGCCAGGAGGACACGACAGCGCTCCGTGAGCGCGTTCGCGACGCGTACGACGGCCTCGCCGAGGGGAAGGAGACGATGATCCTCGAGGGCGCCGGCGACCCCGCGACGGGCGCTGTCGTCGACCTCACGGACGGCGACATCGCCGACCTACTGGAGACCGACGCGGTGCTCGTCGCCCGCTACCAGGAGCCCGGCGACGTGGACGGTATCCTCGCGGCCGCCGAGGCGCTGGGCGACCGCTGTCGCGGCGTCGTGTTCAACGCCGTCACCAGCGCCGCCTACGACGAGGTCGAGACCGAGGTGGTCCCGTTCCTCGAGTCCCGCGACGTGCCCGTACTGGGCGTGCTCCCCTGGGAGCGCTCCATGGCCGGCGTCACGGTCGCGGACCTGACGAAGGAACTCGGCGCGGAGTCGCACACCGGTGCGCCGACCGACGCCCTGATCGAGCGGGTACTCGTCGGCGCAATGAGCGGCGAGAGCGCGCTCAGTCACTTCCGCCGGACGAAAGACGCCGCGGTCATCACGGGCGGCGACCGCGCGGACGTGCAGGCCGCGGCGCTCGACGCGCCGGGTGTCAACTGTCTCGTGCTCACGGGCGGCCACCGACCGTCCGGGGCGATCCTCGGCGAGGCCGAGGGGCAGGGGATGCCCGTGGTGACGGTCCAGACGGACACGATCACGACGATCGAGCGCATCGAGTCGCTGATCCACGGCGGCCGGGTGCGCGACGAGGCGACCGTCGCGACGATGCAGGAGCTGCTCCATCAGCACGCCGACGTGGACGCGCTGCTGGACTGAGGGACGCGTTTTTCGCCGTCCGAGGACTGGGTCGGGGACTTACGCCTGAAGCGCACTGCCGACACGCTTGACCACCGCGGGCGCGGCGGCCGCAAAGCGGTTCGCCAGCGCGTACTGCGCGTAGAGGTCGCGCCCGTCTGCGGTAATGGTGCCGTCGGTGACCGACCGGTCGGCGTTCCGAATCGGGTAGTAAGCGAACGTAGCGAGCCGGCGCGCGAGCAGCGCGGGCGCGGTGTCGAGCACCGACTGGAGGCCCTCCACGGCGGCGGCACGCTCGTCTTCGATCGGATCGACCGACTCGGGCACGCCGTACGCGCCGTTCGAGACGGCGTCGCGGGCGCCGGCGAACGCGCCGTCGGCCGCGAGCGCACGCATTGCGGGGAGGATGGCACCGACGAACATCGCCTCCCCGCGTGGGTGGGTGAGGCTCGGGAGTACGTCGATGCGGTGTTCCCCCTCATCCTCCGAGAGGGCGGCTTGGACGCGCCGCACCCATCGAGGCGCACGAAAAACTGCCTGCTCGCTTCGCGGTGTCCCTGTCGCCCAGTCACGAACTCGGCCGTGCCCCAGTCCCTGAGAAGGTCTTCACTCCGGCTCTGTTGAAACCCCTTCGGCATTAATCGCGGTGAAACACCCGGCAAGTAATCGTGCATATTCCCAACGACTCGACATCGGGCTCAACTTCCCGAGGGGCGCTCGTGAGCGCTCCTGTACCAAACTTGTCCCCAACCCAAAAGCTATCACACGAACGTTGATTGCATTATTCAGAGATGGAGCGACCACTCCTCGTCACTGACTTTCTCGACCGCGCCCGCAAGTACTACGGCGACGAGACCGGCGTCGTCGCCGCCACGGGCGAGCGCTTCACGTACGACGAACTCGGCGACCGGGTCGACCGCTTCTCCGCACTCCTCCAGGGGCGCGGCGTCGAGAAGGGCGACCGGGTCGCCGTCCTCGACCCGAACACGCATTACCACCTCGAAGCCGCCTACGGCGCGATGCAGCTCGGCGCCATCCACACCCCGCTCAACTACCGCCTCACGCCCGAGGACTTCGCGTACATCCTGAACGACGCCGGCGTCACCGCGATCTACGCGGACTACGACTACGCCGAGAAGATCGAGGCGATCCGCGAGGAGGTTCCCGTGGAGACGTTCCTCACGAACGATGCGGACGCCGTCGAGGGTGACTGGGAAGACGTCGACGCCCGGCTCGCGGACACGGCCCCGTCGTACGACCGGCCGACGATGGACGAGAGCGACGTGATCACGATCAACTACACGTCGGGGACGACGGGCGATCCGAAGGGCGTCTGTCGCACGCACCGGAACGAGACGCTGCACTCCTACATCGTCGCCTACCACCAGAACATCCGGGACACCGATACGTACCTCTGGACGCTCCCGATGTTCCACGTCAACGGCTGGGGGCACATCTTCTCCATCACCGGCGCCGGCGCCGTCCACGTCTGCACGCGCGGCGTCGACGCCGCCGACATCTTCGAGACCATCCGGGCCGAGGACGTCTCCTACCTCTGTGCGGCGCCGACGGTTCTGAACATGCTCCAGGACTACCACGCGAACAACGACGTCGACACCACCGGGGACGCGGACGTTCGCGCCGCGACTGCCGGCAGCGCCCCACCCGAGGCCACCATCCGCACCGTCGAGGACGAGTTCGACTGGGACCTCATACACGTCTACGGCGCCACCGAGACCGGGCCCCTCATCACCACGTCGGAGGCCGGCCGGTTGCTCGACGACGAGAACCGCTACGCGCTGAAGAAGCGGCAGGGGATCGGCTTCCTCGGCACCGACGTCCGGGTCGTCGACGAGAACGGCGAGGACGTCCCCTGGGACGACGAAACGATCGGCGAAATCGTCGTCAGCGGAAACCAGGTGATGGAGGGCTACTGGAACAACCCCGACGCCACGGAGGAAGCCTTCACCGAGCGACTCGAGGGGTACTATCACATGGGGGACTTCGCGGTCGTCGACGAGAACGGGTTCCTCTCCATCCAGGACCGCAAGAAGGACATCATCATCTCCGGGGGCGAGAACATCTCCAGCATCGAACTCGAGGACACGCTGTTCGACCACCCCGCGGTGAGCGACGTCGCCGTCATCCCGTCGCCACACGACGAGTGGGGGGAGACGCCGAAGGCGTTCGTCGTCCCCGAGTCCGGCGACCCCGACGACCCGGGCGTCACCGAGGACGACCTCGTCGCGTTCACCCGCGAGAACCTCGCCACGTACAAAGCGATTCGCCGCGTCGAGTTCGTCGCGAACCTCCCGACGACGGCGACCGGGAAAGTCCAGAAGTACGAACTCCGCGAGGCGGAGTGGGCGGACGAGGACTCGATGGTCGGGCAGGGGTAGACGGCAGCCCGTTCGTTTTCGAGTTGTTCGATCGGCGATCGGTGCGCCCGCCCGTCACGGCCAGCGAGACACCGACCTGCGTCTCGTCACGTCATCGCGTCGGACCGCGCGTCGTGCGTGCGCGCGTACTTGACGAGCACGTCCACGTACGAGGCGAAGGGCGGACACCGGATGCCGCTCCCCGCGAGTGCGCGGCGAGTGGCGGGGTTGACGTACCGCGTCGGGAGCGTGAAGTAGTCGAGCGTCGCCGGCGGGATGCCCGTCACTGAGCGGGCCGCTCGCGTCCCGAGCAGGCGCTTCCCGACGCCCGGGCTGGCCGGGACGGGGAGCACCCGGGTGTTCGTGGCGTCGGCGAACAGCCGCGTGAGCTCGGGAATCGTCGGCGGGTTGGGGTCACAGAGCTGGTACACTGCCCCGGGCTCGCCGTGCTGGCTCAGGTAGTCGATCGCCTCGACGACGAAGTCCCACGGGACGACGTTCAACTCCGTCGTGCCCGCGCCCGGGAACCACGGGAGCGGGGCGACGCCCGGACAGCGCTGCAGCCAGCGCAACACGTAGTACGGCCCGTCGTACTTCTCGGTCTCCCCGGTTTCGCTGTGCCCGACGACGATGGCGGGCCGGTACACGGTCGCCGGCAACCCCTCGTCTATGCGCGCCTGCACCAGGCGCTCGGCTTCGAACTTCGTCGCCTCGTAGTGGTTGTTGAACGACTGGCCCACGTCGAGATCGGACTCGGTAAACACGCCGTCGTAGCGGCCGCTGACGTAGCAGGTGCTCACGTACTGGAACCCCTCGACATCACACGCGGTCGCGAACTCGAGGACGTGCCGGGTTCCGTCGACGTTGACCGCCTCGGCGACCGCACGACTCACGCCCAGATCGTACACCGCAGCGAGATGGAACACCTCCCCGACAGCGGCGTGAAGCGCGCTTCTGTCCGCGGCGTCGAGTCCGAGCCCCTGCTCGGTGATGTCTCCGTCGTAGAGGCGGACGTCCGCTCGCCAGTCGTCGCCGACGAGCTCGGCCGCCCGGGCCTCGGCG
>Ga0207813_100066_pt1 | contig 92675 bp, 92 predicted proteins | sample A23E3SouthBayCA_2_FD_187730 | JGI IMG/M metagenome (GOLD analysis project Ga0207813, IMG submission 187730) | Aerobic enrichment media microbial communities from Eden Landing Ponds, California, USA - A23 E3 (4) (SPAdes) | ecosystem: Environmental > Aquatic > Marine > Unclassified | place...
GTCTGGATCGGGGATGGTGAACACATCCTGATCCAGACACTTTCGTGTGGTCAATTCGGCGATTCAATTCAGCTGATTACACCGCTTGGGAAGTACCGACTATAGCGACTGGCGTTGTTACACAACTCCCAATGAGAGGAATCAAGGGTTGTGTGGACACGTCACCTCATCTGGCCATCGCTGCTCACCGAGATACTCCAGACGATCATCCTTGTCAGGCAGAAACCTCGTCCACGCTCTCTCTGCTGATCATCTTGGGGCCAGCTACGAACTCAACTCAAATTAACCGCGTACGCGCTGTTCACCGGCCTCAACGTTACGAACACGAATCACTGGATTTGACAATTCGCCAGGGGTCTGGAATGTTTGCTGGAGTTGGTATTTCCCTGAGTTACACCAAAATATTTATGTGCTATTATTTGTCTAAATTTTTTGTATGCACGGCAAAAATGTATGCTCCAGATTAGTCATCGTTTCTTTGGCTTTGATCTTGACTTTGTCAATTCCAGTAAGTGGTAGTTTCGGAGACAACGCTACAACTATTCGGGAACCAGAGAAAGAGGGATATTCTATCGATCATGTGGGAATTGATAGAACACACGAATACCCTAATGAGTCAGTAAATGAAACTTCAGCGATAGTTTCACAAGAGATTGAGAGTGTCTGGGCGAGAGAATACGAATTTGCCGACAATCAAGTAGTGGACACGATATCAGATATCAATTCATCGATAAATAATAACGATATAATCATTGGAGGAACGACAAACGGTTCAAACACCTGGACCTTATCATTGAATAATAATAGTATCGCTGGGGAGTATTCTACTGCCTCTGACGTGAGGTATTATGAGATTGTACAAACACAACAGAATGAACTATTCGTTACCGGCAGCCGCAACGGAGACGGGTTTGCCGTGAAGATTCAAGCCAATGGAACTGCCGACTGGATTAAAACTTACGGGAGCAGTGTTCCAGAACGGTTTGAGGATATCGTCCCGACGGAGGATGGCGGCGCACTGGTAGCTGGGGTGACTGGTGCCAGATCGTCGTCGGGATGGGTCTTAAAATTGGACAAGGACGGTAATATCCAATGGTCAAAAACATTCGGGGGAGACGACGGGATTGTTCGAAGCGCATTCAGATCCGCAATCCAGACCAGCGATGGTGGATATGTGCTGGTCGGAATAAATTCGTCGTCGATAATCAATGATGGGTGGGTTGTAAAACTCAGTTCGTCTGGGTCAGTTGAGTGGAAACGGACTATTGGATCGATCGGAGTTGACTTCTTTGAAGACGTGATCGAAACTGATGGGGGATATGTTGTTGCTGGTTCGAGTGCAAACGAGTCGTTGTCAACGCCTGACGCAAGAATTCTAAAGTTTAGTCAAGATGGTTCTATCCTATGGGTGACGACCGTTGGCGACGAGGACAGCGAGTCGTTTCAGACGCTGCAAATAACCAGCACGGGATTCCTCGCGGCCGGAAAAGATGGATTCGACGGTGTAATCTACAATTTCACGAACAACGGAGAAGTAGTCGACCATCGGTCTTACTCGAAGGCACGTGAGTTTAGAGATATGACACGAGTAGCAAACGGGGACGTCTACGTCGCTGGGGAAACAATAGACAATCCCTTCGTTGTCCGACTTAAAGGACAGAATCCTCTCCCAGGGATTGTCGCATATTACGACAGCAATAACAATGGGGATATCAGTATCGGAGAACTTGCGGATGCTGCAATTGATTTCAGTTCTGGAGAAATTACGATAGCTCAATTAAGTGATATAGCAAGATCTTACGCAAATAATTGAATTAAAAAGTACACAACCACCATAATATAATAATTCCATCTATCTATTGCCATTTTCACTATATCATACGGTTGATACGAACGTCGTCGGAAATTATCATACTTTATCCAGTACATACATGTAGGATAAACGTTGATATATGAAAGTGATGCGTGGGTATCTCTCTCCGGTCGGGCGGGATTCGGAGATTCCGGTCGAGGGTGTCACCGAGGTGTACAGGGATCCGGGTGACACGCAGGACGTGCTGGTCGAGTTCGACGGGCGGACGGTCCCGCTCGGCGTCGCGGACCCGACGGTCTCTCGCAAGAAAGGCGAGGAGGCCCCGGTCAGACTCGTCCCCCAGTCCGAGGCGATCGAACTCCAGAACCGCGGGAACACGAACGGGATCGCGGTCAACCCGAGCGGCCGCGACGTCGAGATCGAGGAAGGCTACTCCCGGCGGATCCAGGACACGACGGTCTTCCAGATCGGCTACCAGACCCGGCTCAAGCTGACAGTCGAACGTGAGGAGCGGTTCGGCCACGTCGAGGGCGACGTCATGTTCGGCGGGACGAAAGTCGACGACAGCGTCGTGGGGCCCGACGCACAGATAGGCGCCGGCGGTGATGACGGCGACGAAACGACGAAAGTCGACGACAGCGTCGTGGGGCCCGACGCCGACGTGGGTGGCGGCGACACAACCGTCACCGACAGCGTCGTCGGACCGCGAGCGTCCGTCGGCAGCGACGACGAGACCGACACCGAATCGTTCTGTTCGACCCACCAGCGGACGTACACCGGCCAGGAGTGTCCAGCGTGTGCGAGAGCGGGCAGTGCCAGCGGTCCCCCGCGAACGCGGAAAGCGCGGGCGAACGGGGGCGGAACGTCGAAGTACTGCATCTCCTGTGGTGCGACGATCCCGACCAGCGCGGCGGTCTGTTCGGACTGCGGAGCGGACCAGCCGGACGTGTGAATCCCCGGGGAGACGCTCACGGCCGGACACGTATTTTTAGGAGTCCCGGTCACGGACGCCCGTGTATGGAAGTCCAGTTGCTGGAGTTCGACTACAACGGGACGAACGCACAGGACATCGAACAGCAACTCAACGAGTTCATGGCACACTACGACGTCGTCGATACCGACGTGATACAGGCCGACGAGCGACTCCTCGCGTTTCTCTTCTACGAGGAGTGACATCTGCGAAAGGTGAGACGTGCGGTTCCGGGCTACTCGACCCCGTCTAGAGGTCGTTCCAGTCCATCCCCGAGGACGAGGAGTCCCGGTCGTCGCTGTGGTCGCCGTCGCTCGAAGCGGTCGTCTCGTCGGGGTCGGTGTTTCCGCTCGCCCCGGATACCGACTCCGAACGGGTGTCCTGCCCGGCATCCGAGCGGGTCCCGGACGGCGTGTCCGACTGTGTGCTCGGCCGAGTGTCAGACTGCGCGCCCGCCCGGGTGTTCGATTGCCCCGCCGAGCGACTGTTTGCCCGGGACCCGGACCGGGCGTTCGACTGGCCCGGGGTAGCACTGCCCGGTTCGGTTTCGGTCTGGCTGCCGGTGCCGTCGTTCGTCGCGGTGGCGTTGTACGATTCGGCCTGTTTGTACGCGTCGTAGGCGGCCACCAGGTGGACGGCCAGTTCGCCGAGCAGCCAGACGATCAGGAACAGACCGAACGTGACGATCGTGAGGACGAGCGCGATAGCCTCCCAGACGAGCCAGCCGACGAATATCGCCGCCGCCCGCGCCCCGTTCCCGACGTAGAGCTGTCCGAGTCCGGGAAACAGGAGCGACCCGACCATCGCGATCCCCGAGTCCTTCGACGTCGCCTGGCCGCCGTCCGTCCGCAGTTCGTCCGTCGATACCGCCGGTCCGGCGTCGTCTGTAGCGACTCCCGACGCCGGGCGGCCGGCGTCCCGTCCCTGGTCGTCGTGACGCAGCCCCGACTCTGACATGGCTGGCCGTGTGAACCAGTGTCTCAAAAAGCTACTGACGCGACCGACGACGAACATTGTGAACCGATCGTTCGATAGGTTCACACTCCGCGTCGAACGTGAACATCGGAACTACCCGCGCGACTCGCTGTCACCGAGTTCGGTACCACAGGACGTACAGAACGCGTCGTCGGAGCCGACCTCGCTCTCACAGTGCGGACAGGTCCTCGTCCGGTCCTGCGATGATTCGCCGGCGCGTCGCCGCTCGCTCCCGGGTCGAGAACCGGAACCGGAACCGGAACCGGAACCGCGTTCGTCTCCGGGTCGTGTACCGGAACTGCGTTCGTCGTCCGTGCCCTCGCCCCCGACGTTCGACCGGTTCACGACGCTATCGGACACGACCGTCCGTTCGTCGACCACCGTCTCGCTCTCGTCGACCACCGTCTCGCTCTCGTCGACTTCGACGTGGTCGTCCCGCTCGACCGACTTCGACTGGCTCCCGACCACGACATCGCCGCTGTCCGTCTCGACGTTCACGTCCCCGTCGAGCGCGTCGTCGACCCGGTCCCTGACCGCGTCACCGATATCCGCTGGCTGGTCAGCCGGCCGGTCGTCGTCGTGTGACCCCGCACGTCCCTGGTCGGGTCCAGTCCGGCCGTCCTGGCCGGGGTCGGGCCGGGGATCACGCCCGGAACCGGACGGAGACGCCGGTTCGTCGCCGGCACAGACGGGACACTCCCCGCCGGCGTACACCGAGTCGTGTTCCTCGCAGTAGCCCATCTTTACCCCTCCCGCTCCGATTTCCGGTCGGCGTCCGTTCCGGACGGATCCCGGCCGTCGTCAGGGCCCGTAGTCGCCGTCTCGTTGCCCGTGGCTGCCGTCTCGTCACCGATGTCCGCGTCCTTGACGACGCTATCTTCGACCGTCGTCCGGTCGTCGTGGACCGTCGTACTCTCGTCGATCTCGGTGGTGCTCCGGTCGACCGTCACCGAGTCGTCGCGCTGGACACGCTTGTCCTGGGAGCCGAGGACGACGTCGCCGTCGCCGTCGTGTTCGACAGTGATGCCGGCGCCGGCGTCCATCTCTTCGATACTGCCGACACCGACGTAGCGGAACTGCTCGACGTCCGGCGGGTCCTTCCGGTAGGCCTCGACCTGTCGTTCGAAGAGGTGCTGGACGTACGCGTACTCGGCGTCGGGTTCGCGTACCGTCCGCCACGCACGGGAGAGTTTCTCGCCGGCCCCGTCCGACGACAGGTCCGCGTCGGTCAGGACGCTCCCCGCCCAGACCGCGGGCTCCTCGAACACCCACGGCCCCAGCGAGACGGCCTCGACGTCGTGTTCGGCCTGGACTGTCGCCAGCGTCTCCGAGTCGAGGATGCCGACGTCGTCGGCGAGGGTGATCGACCCTTCCCCGGACCGGACGACCGGGTTGACGACGACCGCGTTCGTCCCGAGGACGACGTCGTTCCGGGCGGAAACCGAGAACGCACAGACGTCCGAGGCCTCCAGTGACCCCTCGGAACGCGCCTCCCCCACGACGACCAGTGGGGCGTCGACGAGCAGGCGCTGGTCGGCGACGACGTTCCCGTAGACGACCGTCGGCCGCTCTATCCGGACGTGGTCCGCCAGCACGTCCCCGTAGACTTTCACGGGCCGTTCCGCCCAGTCGTCGAGACGTGCGTCCGGGCCGACGACTTCGACCGAGTCCTCGGACAGCACCGACCCGAGTATCCGGGTCCCGATCGTCGGCGGCTCCTCGCCCTCGTCCGCGGCGGCCGCGTGGGACGCACCGCCGTACTCCAGTGACACCTCGCTCCGGCCGAACACGTCGCCGTCGACCTGCGTTCCGTACTTGCAGTCGACCTCCTGACCGTAGATGCCGACGCGCTCCTGTGGGTTGTATATCGCGCCTTTCTCGACCGTGACGCGCCAGTCGAGCTGTCTGAACGCGTTCTCCCGCGGGACGAGCGGCTCCTCGCAGGTCTGGTCGGCCTGGACCGTCGCGAACGTCCGGTTGTCCGTCTCGACCTTGTCGGACGTGATCGCGCTGAGCGCTTCCTCAGTCATCGGTCACTGCCTCCGTTCGGGCCTGCTCCGTCCGACCGGGTTCCGACGTGGACTGGGACTGGGACCGGCCGCCGCTCTGTCCCCCGAACTGGTAGGTCTCGAGCGCGTCGACGAACCGGTCGCCGACGTAGCCGTTTCGCCGCATAAACGACGGGTCGGCGTAGTCGCCCTGCCGGGACTCGAGTCGCTGTCGGACGCCGTCCCGCTCGACGTACTCCTCGACGGCAGCCGTCAGGTTCCGGTAGTCGTGTCTGTCGTTCGGCTGGAGATACGAGACGTACGGGTCGTGGGCCGACGGTTGCTCGCTGGGGCGGCCCCGTTCCATGACCGGAAGCACCGCGACGCGCTCGCGGCCGTCGCTCTCGGCGACGACCACCCAGAACGGGACGTCGATGCGGGCGGCGTCGTCGAGCCCCGGTACCCCCGTCTGTAGCGACTCGATCGTCTGGGCGGTGTCCCTGCGGTGTTCGAGAAAGCGGTCCACGTTCTCGATGAAGTCGTCGCGGGACTGTCGTATCAGGTCGAGTCGCTGCTGGTAGTTCCGCGTCATCGGCCCGGTGGTGGCCCGCCCGCTCTCGGCGGCCGTCTCCCGCTTTTGCTCGACGGCGTCGAACTCGTCGTCCACCTGGTCGAAGTGTTCGCTCTGGTCGGATATCGAACTGATGAAGCGGTCTTTCAGTCGGCCGATGCCCTCCTTGTAGTCCTCGATTATCTGCTGTCGCTTGCGCCGGTACTGGCGCTGTTTCTCCTCGTAGGTCTCCCGGAGGTCGTCGAGCAGGTCCTCCCGCGCCGACTGCTTCGCTTCGGCCTTCTGCTGTTCGACCTCGACGATGCGGTTCTCCAGTTTTTCGACGCGCGTTTCGACGTCCCCAACCTTGTCGGAGACGTTCGAGACGTTCCTGTTGAGCGTCTGGAGCTGGTTTTTCAGTTCCCTCGTGTTCACGTTGTTTCCGACCGCCCGGCCGATCTTCTTGATGTCGCGGTCGCGGAGGCGCGTCCGGCCCGACCCGCTGTCGGACATGTTACCATCGCCCCCCGTTCGAGAGGTTCTCTTCCAGCCGTTCGGCGGTCTCGTACTCCGACTGCATGGCTTTGAACTGCAGTTCGTAGGAGTCCCGTGCCTGTTCGTACTCCGCCAGGTCCATCTTTCGCTGTTCTTTGTGCTGGCGGATGTTCTCGGCCTCCTCCTCCAGCTGTCCCGCGCTCTCGAGGATGGGGTCGCGGAACGTGTAGTAGAGGCTCCGCCAGACCTCCCCGAACACCGCGCCGCTCTCCGGAACCGCCGTCGTCGTCACCTCGCCGTGTTTGGCACAGTGTGTCCCGTCCGGACCGAGGTCGGGCAACCGGTTGAACGCCCGCGCGAGTTGCTTCTCGGGTTCGGGGAGGTACTCCCCCAGTTCGGTGCGGATAGACTGCTTGAACGACTCGCCGCTCGCCGTCTCGATGTCGTTGAGGTCGTCGTCGTCGAGTGCGACCCCGAAACTCGTGTTCGAACTGAAGACGGTGTTCACCAGACTCAGTTCGTTCATCACGTCGTCGACTGTCTCGACGAGACACGACTCACAGACGTGTTTCTCGACACTCTCCCCGACTGCGTCGCCGTACTGGGTGCCGTGTCGGTCGACGGTCGACTCGTTGTTCTCCAGTCGCTCGACGGTGTCCCGGACGATCGCCGAGACGTTGTCGCGGTGTTCGCGTGCCTCGTCGAGCATGTCGCCGCTGACCGCTTTCTCCTCGACCCCACGGATGTCCCTGACGACTGACTGGCACTCTTCGAGCGACTGGGGTGTCTCGACGAGCGGGACGTCACTTCCCCGGCGCAACTGGCCGTTTCGGGCGAGCGTCGAGAGACTCCGGGACCGTCCGTTGTTCGCGTCGACGTTCACGGAGATTTCCTCGACTGCCATGTCGTCGATGACCGCCGTCATGTCGTCTATCCCGTCGGCGATCGGTCGCTCGAGCTGCCGGTGGTCGTGCACGTCGTCCGCGAACTCCTGGGCGTACTCCGGCGAGAGGACGCCCTCACCGGCGACGTGGTCCCGGTACTCCTCGTGGGTGTCCGAGAGGTCGTCCCACCGGCTGACGAGCGCGTCGCCGTCGAGCATCGCCAGGTCGAGCGTCGTCGTCGGCGCGGTCTGCAGTCCGTCGAAGATCATGTGTTTCGACCCGTACGGGACGAGGTAGAACGGCACCGCCACCTGCGAGACGAACTTCACTTCGCCGTCGGGTTCGTTCGCCTGGATGTTCGCCCGCTGTGAACTGATCGTCTCCTCGGCCGCGTCGATCTGCCTGCGAGCGTACCACACCCCGCCGAGCCCGACGAGTGCGCCGAGTATCACGGTGATCACACCGATCGCCGCCGACTGGGTCGCGATCAACAACCCCAGCAACGCCAGGAGTATCCCGACGACGACCGTCGCGATCCTGACCTGCTTTGCGGTCGACCGCTGTGACCGTGCGTTCTCGATCGCGTCCTCGTACTCTTTTTGCCGTTCGAAATACCCACCAGCGACGTCGGCGAACGCGCGCGCCAGCACTTCCGTCCGAGCACGCTCGCGCGCCACTGGGTCTCCCTGATCGAACAACCCCGGTGTCACGAAATCCATACGACAGCATCGATGTTATATTCGGGATACATAATGGTTGGTTCCCCATTTCGTCGCGTCGTAACGACACGGGCAACGACCACGCGACGGCACGGGGTGGACGCGCGGCCTCACCGGACATGCCAGCTCGAAATGTCGATAACCGGCAGAATAATGACGGTTCGGAAGAAGATAGGTCGTGAATGGACGAGTGGGTGACGCGTCGCCGCCTGTTGCAGGGGACCGGGGCTGCGGTCGCGGGTGGGACGTTGCTCTCGGGGGCCGCTGGGGCAGGGACGGCACAGCAGACCGGCGAGGAGTGGCGACAGTTCGGCTACGACGCCGCGAATACGGGGTACACTCCGAATAACACCGGTCCTGTTGCTGACATCACACAACGATGGCGGTTTCCCGAGGTTGCAGCCCTGTGGTCGGTATCGACAGTGAGCGGGGATGCCGTTTACACCGGGACTGGGAGGGGTGTTTTTGCACTCTCGATAACCGATGGGTCACTACAGTGGCGCTCAGATTTGGCAGCGTCAGTCCCTACGAGGCCGACAGTTGACGACGGTACCGTCTACGTCGGGAGTGGGCAAGGTGATGGTAGCGTGTACGCGCTTGATGCGAGCGACGGCACCGAACAGTGGTCGTACGAAACCGGCGATGATCTGGTTGTGTCACTGGCGGTGGCCGATGGCACCGTCTATGTCGGGAGCAGCGACTTCGAAAGTGACAGCGGCAACGTCTACGCTATAGACGCGACCGACGGTACCGAACAGTGGTCTTACGAAACGGGTGACTGGGTGCTCTCTTCACCGGCGGTGGTTGAGGGTACCGTCTTCGTCGGGGATTCGGATGGTACCGTCTACGCGCTGGATACGGGCGATGGCACTGAACAGTGGACCTACCAAACCGGCGATTCGGTGTACTCCTCACCGGCAGTGGTTGACGGCACTGTCTACGTCGGGAGTGACGACCACAGCGTGTACGCGCTGGATGCGAACGACGGCACAGAACAGTGGACCCACGAAACCGGTGATTCGGTGAGGTCGCCCGCCGTGGCCAACGACACTGTCTACGTCGGGAGTGGCGACCACAGTGTGTACGCGCTGGATGCGAGCGACGGCACCGAACAGTGGACCTACGAAACCGGCGATGCGGTGGGGTCACCCGCCGTAGCCAACGGCACCGTCTACATCGGGAGTGAAGACAACAACGTCTACGCTATAGACGCGACCGACGGCACACAACAGTGGACATACGAAACTGAGGCTTCGGTGTGGTCACCTGCCGTGGCCGACGGCACCGTCTACATCGGGAGTGACGACCACAGTGTGTACGCGCTGGATGCGACCGACGGCACCCAACAGTGGACCTACGAGGCCGGCGATCTGGTAAAATCGTCGCCGGCGGTGGTCGATGGCACCGTCTACGTCGGGAGTAACGATGGAAGCGTGTACGCACTGGACGCGAGCGACGGCACCGAACAGTGGACCTACGAAACTGGGGCTCCGGTGCGGTCGTCACCAGCAGTGGCCGACGGCACCCTCTACGTCGGAAGTGAAGACAACAATATCTACGCGCTGGATGCGAGTGACGGCACCGAACAGTGGACCTACGAAACTGGGGCTTCGGTGCGGTCGTCACCAGCAGTGGCCGACGGCACCCTCTACGTCGGGAGCTTGGACCGCACCGTGTACGCGCTGGACGCGACCGATGGCACTCAAAAATGGGTATACGGAACTGAGAGAGAGGTGGGTTCGTCGCCAGCGGTAGTTGATGATACCGTCTACGTCGCGAGTTTAGATGGCATCGTGTACGCGCTGGACGCGAGCGACGGCACTGAACAGTGGACGTACGACACTGGCGGTGCGTTAGAGTTGCGCTCGGCGCCGACAGTGGCCGACGGCACCGTCTACGTCGGGAGTGAAGGCGGCTATCCCTCGGACGATCTGAACGAACAGGACACCGTCGACGAGGGTGTGGACTACAACCACACTGTCTACGCGCTGGATGCGAGCGACGGCACTCAACGGTGGACTTACCAGACCGACAGTGGGGTATTCTCGTCGCCAGCGGTGGTCGACGGCACCGTCTACGTCGGGAGTAACGATAACAACGTGTACGCGCTGGATGCGAACGACGGTACCGAACAGTGGCGCTTCGAGACTGGTGACCGGGTGGAGTCGTCGCCGGCGGTGGTCGATGGCACCGTCTACGTCGGGAGTAACGATAACAACGTGTACGCGCTGGATGCGAACGACGGCACCGAACAGTGGACCTACGAAACCGGCAGTTTGGTGTACTCGTCACCGGCGGTTGCCAACGGCACCGTCTACGTCGGGAGTGATGATGGAAGCGTGTATGCGCTGGCTTCACCTTCGACAGACACACCAGCGCAAACCCTGACCACAACCGATGAGGACGGTGGACTCCCGATGACGCTACTCGGCGGTGCCGCTGTAGTCCTGGCCGGCGTCGGCGGCGGACTCTGGCTCCGTCAGAGCGGTGACGACGATACTGACAACCCCTCCAACGACTCTCCCACACAGGGACCCCCCCAGTCGCCACCAGTCGCCAGCAGTGGCCCGACCGACGCTGCAAACCGAACAGTCGACGACGAACCGGCGTCCGGTGCTGCAGGCGCTAACACACAGAACGACGCGACCGCGTCTACAGACCCCGGATCCGATCCATCGGACGAGAACGACCACCCACCAGCAGTGGCTGACCGCCTCGACGAAGGGTCTCACCTCCACGACATCGCTCGCCAGCACGCCGACGCCGGCGCTTACGACCGCGCACTCGACACGTTCGATGAGGCCAGAGAGGCCTACGACACCGCACTGGAACACGCTCGCGACCACGACGCCGTCGATGCCGGCGAAATCGAAACCCGGCGAACAGCGGTCGTCGAAGAACGTCGGGCGACGCGTCACGAGCAACTCGCAAATCGACTGGTCGCCCTCAACGACCGACTACCGAACGTCCCCGCGAGAGGTGACACCGAACAACTCGAACGGGCACGCGAATCGCTCCACCAAATAGAGACCGAACTGGCCGATCTCGCGGAAGCGGCGACCGCCGACGGCTTCGACGATCTCGCCGCGGACATCGACCGACTGGGCGACGAACGGGGTTCTCGCCTGGAGCGAGTCGAAACCCGCCTCGCTGGTGGCCCGCCGGCCTCGATCCCTCGCGCACCCGACCTCTCCGTCGACTACGACGCCCTGACGAACGAGGAACCCATCGGCAGCGGTGGCAACGCCGACGTGACCAGGGCCACACTGCCGACGCCGGATGGCGACGTGACGCTGGCGATCAAGACACCCCGGATGAGCGGCACGCTCCACAGCGATCAGGTCGGCCGCCTGCTCGACGAGGCCAAAACCTGGGCAAAACTCGACGACCACGACCACATCGTCGGCGTCGTCGATTACGGGTCTCACCCGTTGCCGTGGATCGCGATGGAGTACATGGACGGTGGTGACCTGAGTACGCAAATGGACGAGATGGAGTACGATCGGAAACTCTGGACGACGATTGCCATTACGAGAGGCGTCCGCCACGCCCACCAGAGAGGGGTAGCTCACCTCGATCTGAAACCTGCGAACGTCCTGTTCCGGGAGATAGACGACGCCTGGGACGTCCCGAAAGTGGCGGACTGGGGGCTCTCGAAACACCTGCTTGAACATTCACAGAGCGTCGAAGGGATGTCTCCCCACTACGCGGCGCCAGAACAGTTCGACGAGGAGTACGGCTCGACTGACCATCTCACGGACGTGTATCAACTGGGTGCAGTCTTCTACGAGTTGTTCACCGGCCGTCCCCCCTTCGAGGGAAGACCAACGAAAGTGATGCGAGCGATCATGGACGACGAACCGACACCGCCGAGCGAACTGGCAGACGTCCCCAGGGAACTCGACGAAGTGTTGCTGACTGCGTTAGCCAAGGAGAAAACCGACCGCTACGAAGATACGTTGTACCTCCGCGACGAACTGCAGGAACTGTTCGACCGGAGCTGAGTCGGCCGCGTTCGACGACAGGGAACGGACTGGGCCACCGCCACCTCGTCACCCCAGTAACGAGGGGCGGAGTCCCCGCAACTCGTCGCGGAGGTAGATGACGGATTCGAACCGGTCGTCCTTCTGGACCGCCATCGCCGTGAGGAGGATTTCGTCGAGTTCGGGCGGCACGTCGGCGAGGTCGCTCGGTGGCGTCGGTTGCTCGTTCAGGACCTGGTTCATCACCTTCACCGGGCTTCCCTCGAAGGGGGGGCGGCCGGTGAACAGTTCGTAGAACACCGCGCCGAGCTGATACACGTCGGTGATGTCGTCGGCCGCCCCGTAACTCTCCTCGAACTGTTCGGGCGCGGCGTAGTGGGGTGAGATCCCGTCGACGCTTTTCGAGTGGTCGAGCAGGTGTTTCGACAGCCCCCAGTCCGCGACTTTCGGCACGTCCCACGCCCCCTCGACGTCCCGAAAGAGAATATTCGCCGGTTTCAGGTCCAGATGAGCCACCCCGCGGCGGTGGGCGTGTCTCACCGCTTCAGTCGTCGCGAACGCGGTCCAGAGCGCCTGGTCGAACGCCAGTTCTCCCGCCCGGGTGCCGACGTGTCCACCGTCCATATACTCCATGGCGATCCACGGCAGGGGGTCGCTCCCGTAGTCGACGACGCCAACGACGTGGTCGTGGTCGTCCAGTTTCGCCCACGTCTCGGCCTCGGTCAGCAACCGGTCGACCGCGTCACTGTGGAGCGTTCCCTCCATGCGCGGCTCCTTGACGGCCACCGGGATGTCACCGTCCGGTGTCGGGACGAGGATCCGGTAGACGTCGGCGTTGCCGCCGCGGCCGATGGGCTCGCGGGCATCGAACTGCTCGTGAGAGAGCGACAACTGCGGGACGTCCGGGACCACGTCGGGTGGTCCGCCAGCAACCCGTTCCCGGAGCGACTCACAGCGGTCCCGCAGCGACGCGACGACCTCGCGCTCGGCGGCGATGCGGTCGGCGGCGCCGAGGTCGTGGTCGGCGTCGAGGCCGCCGGCGCGGTCGAGGTTCGTCTCGGCCCAGTCGAGCGCCTCGCGAACGGCGTCGTGGTCCTCGTCGGCGAGGGCGGTCTCGGCACGCTCGCGGCTATCGATCGCTGTCTCGATTGCGCGTTCGAGACGATCGGCGCCGTCGCGACGGTCCCGTACCCGTGCCAGGTTCGTCTCTGCGGTCTCGACGCGCTCGCGGACCTCGTCGGCACGGTCGCCACCGTCGACACTGTCGAGCGCGGTCTCGTAGGCGTCGAGTGCGTCCTCCCAGGCGGTGGTCGCCCGGCTGAATTCGCGGTCAGCGGCGGCCTGTCGGGCCACGTCCGCACGGTCGTCGCCGACCGCGAGCGGGTCAGTGCTGCTGGACGCCGCGCCGTCGCCCGGTGTGGCGGTCCCGGCGCTCACCGTCGTGTTTCCGGTGGCGTCACCGTCCGGGTCGGTCGTATCACCGTTCCACCAGAGCCAGGCGCCGCCCACCCCGAACAGCGTGACTGCCCCCGCTGCGACCGCGGCGATCGCTGTCTGGAGTGGCGTGAGCGGATTCCCCGGCGCCGGGTCGCTGTCGGAATCGCTACCTCCGACGTCACCTCCGACCGTCTCGACGGCGGCGCCGACGGCGATGGCACCTTTCATTCCCAGTGACTGGTGGGGCCGACAGTAGTACGTGTACATCCCCTCTGTCTCGAACGTGTGTGAGTGGGTGTAGCCCGAATCGTGGATGGTCGTCCCGGTCCCGTTCCAGTCGGTGCCGTTCGGCTGGTCGTTCGGGTGGACGTTGTGGCCGTTCGACACCCACTCGAAGTTCACCGTCGTGCCGGGGTCGATCCAGATCTTGGTCGGTGCGAAGGCGAGGTCGTCGGACCCGGCGCCAACCTCGACTGTCACCTCTGCCTGGCCGCGAAAGTCCTGATACGTGCCAGCGTTGGCATCGTCGACGGACGCCGGGAAGACCGGGCGCTGATTGTCGCCGCCCCCGCCCTCCTGGGCCGCAGCGACCCCCGCGTTCGTGAGTGTGACCGACCCGGCGAACGCGGCTGTCGATTGCAAGACGGACCGCCGCGACACCGGCAGGTCCCGACGTTCGCTCACCGCTCGGCCCCCGAACGGTCGACCGGATCCGGTCTCTCGCACCGACCGACTGACGTCGACCAACGCACGCTGACACCGGGCAACCGACCGCGAACCCGGACAATGGGGCAGTGCGGTCCCTGTCCAGTTTCACCCCGAACCACACGTCGTCTCTCGTCTGTCACTGCTCGATACCCCCCGTTTTCGAGGCCGCCAATAAAAAACGTGCTGTGCCACACGCCTGCTGGGGAAGCGAACCGACGGACCCGCAAAACGACTCTCACTACCACTCCCGCTCGTGATTCCCCCGCGAATCGCCCTCGCCGTCGCCGTGTCGCGTGACGTGATAGACGACGCCCCAGACAAAGGAGAGCCCGACCACGACGACGATCGCGCCGGACTGCTCGTGAGAGAGTTGCACGCCGACGAGAGCGAGGACGTCGGCGATGGCCGCCCCGACTGCGGCCAGCGGCGGTGTGAACGTCCAGATGTACTTCGAGAGCATCGTCCCGACGACCATGCTGACGAACGCCGAGAGCGCGTGCGACCCGCCGGTCTTTGCTGGCATCCCTCTCTCACCCCAGTGAATCAGGTGCCACACTCCAGCGACAGGCCGAGTTCGTCGAGATACAGCTGTTCGCCGGCGCCCTCGTCTTCGAGGCGGTTGAACGCCCGCTTGACGACGGGCGCGTCGAAGCCGTGGTCGTCGACGACGTCGGCCAGCAGGACCGACTCGTGGGCGATATCGTCGACGTACTCGCGGCGGACGAGGTCGATGCAGGCCGCGACGCGTTCGTCGTCGACCGGCGGTGCGAACAGGCCGGCGTTCTCCCGGACGACGGGGTCGGAGTCGTCGTAGACGAGCGAGCCGTCCTGCAGGTCGACGAGACAGAGACTGACGCGCTCGCTGTAGCGCGAGCGGGCCAGCTCGTCGGAGGCAACCTGTTCGCGGACGTGGTCGCTCCAGCCCGTCGGCGAGGCGACGGCGAGCAGGTAGCCGTGGTCGCCCTCCTCGGCGGCGTAGACGGCCTCGTTGACCACCGACAGGAGGTCGTCGAGCGTCGCCGGGCTGGCGTCGAACCCGTTGGTCGCGAACGCCTCCAGGTCGGCCAGCACGCGCGCCTCGATCATCGTCTCTGTCGTGCTGGACAGTCCGAGGTAGCGTCCGGCGGTAATCTCGTACCGCGAGAGCGCGTTCGTCGGGTACTCTTCAGGGTCGCCGCCGTCGAGCAAGGAGACGACCGTCGCCCGCTCGCTCCGGCGCTCGCTCCGGCCGTCCCAGTACCCCTCCGGTACGTCGAACTCGCCGTCGCGGGTCCGGATCGTCTCTGCCTCGGTCATCGAGATGTCGAATCGCCCGAGGTAGTCGAGTTCGAGCACGCGCGCCATCGTCGCGGTGACGACGTCGTCGCCCTCGATGCCGCCGCCGGCGTCGAAGGACTGTTCGACCTCGTCGACCCGCTGTTCGAGCGTTTGCTGGCGTGCTTCGAGCGTTTCGCGTTCGGCTTCGACCCGCTCGCGCTCGCGTTCCAGACGTTCGACCGCCGTCCGGATCTCCTCGCGCTGGTCGGTCAGTTCGGCGAGTTCGTCCTCGACCAGGGCGACGGCCTCTTCGCGGAGTTCCTCCGCCGCCGCCTCGCGGGCCGTCTCCCTGACCGCCTCGAGGTCGTCGATCCGGACCTCGATGCGCTCGCCGAGTTCAGTCGTCCGCTCGATCCGGGCGCTCAGTTCCTCCGATACCGGGGCTGCGTCGGTCTCCTGTTCCGCGGAGTCCGCCGACCCCGTCGTGGCCGTGACTCCTTCGAGTTCCTCACGGAGCGTCTCGGGGTCGACCCCCTGGCTGGCGAGTCGTCCCTCGATGGCCTGGAGTTGTGTCTCGACCTCGTGGTGCTGGCGGTCGAGTCGCTCGTCGACCGTCTCGGCGAGGTCGTCCAGTTCGGACTGGAGTTCCTCGCGGACCCGCTCGCGTTCCGCGGCGGCGTCGGTGACGGCCGTGACCGCCTCCTCGATGGCCTCGACCATGTGTTCGAGGCCGTGGGTCTCGACGTAGACGAAAAAGCCGTGGCGGATCTTCTCGCGGCGCTGTTCGTAGCGCTCGACCAGTCGCTCGATGAGGTCCTGCTGGACGTCGGGGTTCTCGACCAGGTCGTCCATGTTCGCGATCTGGGTCGACGTGTACTCCGTGACGAGGTCGTACACTTCGCCCTCCATGCGGCGGATCTTCCCCTCGATCTGGGACTCGGTGAGCGCGTCGAACTGCTTGTACCGGTCGAAGTCGACGACCGCCTGCAGTTCCGCCGCGACGAAGTCGTCGCGCATCGCCCGCGGGACGTCGTCCGCGTCGTCGGCGTAGAAACTCGCCGCGACCAGCAGCCGTGCCAGGCGAAACTGCCCCCGAACGTGGTCGGTCTCGGCGTCGGTCAGGAACTCCGGGCACTCCTGGCTGAACTCCCAGACGAACGACTCCTCTTTGCCCTTGATCTCGTTGTACCGCTCGATACGTGTCCGTTCGGGCAGTCGCTGCAAGGCCGCCAGGTCCTCGTCGAGCACGACGTCCCGTTCGTGTGTCAGTTCCTCGAATCGCGTTGCACAGTCCATTGTATCACTCCAGTTCCCGTCTCCCCGTCTCGCCGATGGGTCCGCCAGTTACCGCTGCGGTCGTGGCGTCCCGGGTCATCGCTGGCTCCCCGCGTAATCGGCCAGTTCCGTCTCGAAGAACTCCGCGAGAAACGCCGGTGCGGGCGGGTATCCCTCGATCGATATCTCGACCGTCGTCTCGCCGTCCGCGGTCAGTCGATACGAGACGGTCGCCCGTCCTTTCTTCGTGTACACCTCGTACTCGTTGCGCGCGGCCGACTGGAGGACCGCCTTCTTCTTCGAGAGCATGTACTCGACGAACGATTCGACCGCGTCGCGGTCCGCGTTGACCGACTGGTCGACGGTGTGGCGCTCCTTCGAGACGTCCGGGTCGACCGATTCGAGCCGGAACGAGTCGACCTGGTCGGCCGGAATCTTGCTGACGAGTCCCTCGTAGAGCGCGTCGTGGTCGACCTCGGTCCCGATGCGAACGAGTCCCGACGGCTTCCGCACCTCGCCGTCGTCCCAGTTGTTGAACAGGTACTCGACCCGCTTGCGCTCGGCGTCGTCCTCGTAGGAGACGACGAACAGGTACGCGTCGTCGTCCGCCGTCCCGTCGCTGTTCCGTGTCATGATGGGGTGGTCACTCTCGGCTCGGCCCCGCGTTCGGACGTCCGTTCGAGACGGTACACGCTAACCGTTTCACTCATCTTCCGCGACGAATAAATATCTTTCCACAGTGGAGACTTCTCGAAGCAGTCAGAGAGTACGTTCCGGAGCGGCGTCAGAAGCGGCAGGAAACGTATTCCGGTCACGTAGTGGACGGTTGCGAGGCGAAGACGCCACCGCCGAGGATCCACGGTAGAGACCGGTCCCAGTCAGTCGGTGAGATCGCGTCGTCGCGCAGGGACAGCACTGACTCGTAGCGGCAGACTGCCTCCCTCGACGCTCTTGGGGTGGTCGAACAACTGTCTGGAGGAGTTCCCCCGTCGATGCCGGGTTCCGCTCACGCCGACTCGAACAGTACTCCGGAGACTGCACAGAACTGTTCGACCGAGAGGGACTACTCGACTCGAGATCGGCGGTCGCTACCCCGTTCAGGACTCGTCGTCCTCGTCACTGCCGTCCGCGTCCGTCTCCGCCGCCGCCTCGGTTTCGGCCTCCTCGTCTTCGCCGGTGTCGTCGTCGTCTGCTTCCTGCGTGCTCTCTTCGTCCGTCGCGGTTGAGTCGCCGGTCTCCGCTTCGCTCTCCTCGTCGCCTGTACCCTCGTCTTCGTCATCGTCGCTTTCGTCGTCTCCGCCCGTATCGAAGTCGAACCCGGTGTCGTCCTCGTCGGACTTGCCGACGTCGACGGTGACCGGTTCGTCGCGAACGTCGGCGAGCGGGTCGTCCCACTCGTCGGCCGGAGCGCCACCGTCGAGCGCGGACCCGGCGACGTAGCCCGCGGTTCCGCCGAGGAGGCCGCCGGCGACCGCACCGGAGAGGCCGCGGCGCTTGAGTCCGGCCACCGTGCCGGCGAACCCACCGACGAGCGCGAGTTTGACAGCTGTCAGTCCCGACGCTTCCGACGAATCGTCCTCGTAGTCGTGTTGCATAGCTCACCCTACGTGTTCGACACATATAATTCGCTGTCGTCTACTCCCGGGATCGAAGCTGTTGTTTCGAACAGCAACACGTTTAAGGCGTTGGGGGAGGTAACAACAGTCGATGGGCGGAGACGATTCGGCCACGCTCCGCTTGCGGGAACGGGAGAACTTCGACTCGCGGTACGCGGAAATCGAGGCGTGGGACGTCACCGAATCCGACCGCTATCCCGACGGCGTGAAATACAGCTTCCAGTACGGTGAATTCGATGGTGACACGATCGTCCGGTACGACAACTTCCCGGACCATCCGGGTGCGCCACACCACCACAGGCACGGGCCGGACGGGTGCGTCGAAGGTATCGAGTTCGAGGGGCTCGCGGCCCTGTATCAGCGATTCAAAGCAGAGGTGAACGACCATGGACACGACTGGCACTGACCGAGCGTCCGAGTCCGAGCGCGTCCTGCACATCCGTTTCGGGCGGAGCGACAGCGACCGCATTGAGGAAACGCTCCACGCGATCGACGCAGGCGAACAGTCGGAGCCGTACTTCGAGTGCACTTTCCACGATCCCGACCAGTTGCATCGGGTAACCCGCCCGAAAAACCTGGAGTTGCTCCGAACCATCGCCCGCGAAGAGCCGTCCGGGATCCGCGAGACCGCCCGATCGGTCGGTCGCGACGTGCGGCAGGTCCACCGGAACCTGACGGAACTCGAAGAACTCGGCCTGGTCGACTTCGAAGCGGACGGCCAGTCGAAACGTCCCACGGTGTGGTACGATACGATCGAAGTCGATCTCCCGTTGCTCGACTCCGACGGTGAGTACGACGCCGCGGACGCGTAGTCGTGGAACACCCGGCGTCCACCGTGAGCACCGCAACCGCGAACCCTGACCGGCGCGGGTGCGACAGGAAAAGGCCCATTGCCCTCGCGCTCCGACGCTGGAGTATGTCCGAGCGCACTGACGAGCGCACCACCGACAGCGCGGGGGACGTCGACGTCGAAGACCTCCTCGACGACGGGGACAGCGCAGGTTCGGGCGGCGCGCTCGGCGACAGCGGCGGTTCGGCCGGGGACGGCGACCCGCTGGCCGACGAGGACGACCTCGGCGTGGACGTCGAGGCGCTGACCGGCGAACCCGATGCGGGTCCCGCCACTCGGGGTTCGACGGGGTCGGACAGCGATTCGTCGGGCCTGCTGTCCGGACTGGTGCCGTCACTGAGCCTGCCCAACCCGCTCGCCGCGCTCCCCTCCGGTCGGTCGGTGTTGCTGACGTTCGGTACCGTGCTGGTGTCGGTCCTCCTGGCGAGCAGCGTCCCGCTCTTGGGCGGCGTCTTCGGGGCGCCAGTCGGCATCTTCGCCGGCGCGTTCGTTCTTGGACTCGCCAGCGGCACCCGCCGCTACCTGGAGTTCGCCCTCGCGGGCGCGCTCGTCAGCGGCCTCGGCGCCTTCCAGGGGAGCCTGTTTCGCATCGCGGTCTTCTCGGACGTCGGTTTCGCGCCGGTGTTCGCCATCGCTGCCGGGTTCGGTCTCGTCGTGGCGTTGCTGGGTCACTACTTCGGTCGCGACCTGCGTGACGGATTGACCAGCAGTATCGAATAACGCTCGCTTCGCTCGCGTTCGAGGGACTGTGCCGGACACGTTCGGCCAGCGAGCACACTCGCTGCCCTCGTAGTCGGTTGGTCGACCGTCGAACGGTTTCGAGCGCGCCCAGTACCGACACCGGCCGGTTTCGGGAGCGTACGAGCGAGCTGGCCCGCCCACCCGACACACAGGCGACGAAGAGGGATGGAAACCACGACTGCCTTACCGCCGGCACCCGTACGCCGACCAATGCCAGTCGTCACGAACCGCGGGGTCGACCTGCACTACGAGACCGAGGGCGACGGCCCGACAGTCGCGTTCGTCAACCCCGTCGGCTACGGTGCCTGGGTGTGGGGCTGGCAACACGCCGCGCTCGCGGGCCCCTACGAGACGCTGGTCTGGGACCTCCCCGGCACCGGGCGCTCGGATTCGCCCCCGGGACCGTACGACGTCGGGCGACTCGTCGGCGACTTCGAGGCTGTCCTCGCCGACCACGGCGTCGCGAACACCTACGTCGTCGGCGCCGGCCTCGGCGGGATGGTCGCGCTCGAACACGCCCGCCGGTACGACCGTGTCGAGTCGCTCGCGCTCTTTGGAACCGCTGCCGACGGCGACGTCGTCGACCGGACGGCGCTCGATTCGCTGTTCGCACCCCGTGACGACCCCGCGGCGCTCCGGGCGTCGCTCGCGAACGTCTTCGGGACGGACCTCGACGCCTATCCGGACGTGATCGCCGACATCGTCGACTGGCGCGCCGAGGAGGACGCAGACCGCGCGGGGTTCGAGGCGCAGGCCGCCGCGATGACCGGCTACCGGGCGGACCCGCTCTACGAGGTGGCCGTCCCCGCGCGGGTCTTTCACGGTGTCGCGGACGCGGTCGTCCCGACCTCAGCAGGGGAGGCCCTCGCGGCGGACCTGCCCCGCGGGGAGTTCCTCGCCGTCGAGGGGGGACACCTCTCGTTCGTCGAGGAGAGCGCCGCAGTCAACGACGCGCTCGTGGGCTTTTTCGACGAGGAGTGACTCGACGGGGAGTGTCTCGACGAGGAGTGGCCCCACGAGGAGCGACGGATCGACAGCCGACTAGCGTCCTCGGCAAGTACCGCGCCGTGAGACATCCTTTTCCGGTCCGAGCCGATAGAGGGGGGCAATGAGTCGGCCGCGTCTCGCACTGTTGATCGGCGCCCACGAGCCGGCGGAAACGCGGCGGAACTTCCGTCGCGAACTCGACGCCGACCTCGTCGAGTACCACCTGCCCGACGGCGACATCCCCGAGCGATTCGACGTGGACGGCGCCGTCATCACCGGCTCGCGGGCCTCCGTCTACTGGGACGAACACTGGATCGAACCCACCAAGGAGTGGGTCGGCGACGCCGTCGACCGCGACGTCCCCTTCCTCGGGGTCTGTTACGGTCACCAGTTGCTCGCGGACGTTCTCGGCGGGACCGTCGAGGGCATGGGCGAGTACGAGATCGGCTATCGGACCGTCGAACACGCCGGGTCGCCGCTGTTCGAGGGCGTCGACGAGGAGTTCACCGTCTTCACGACTCACTCCGACCGCGTCGTCGAGCTCCCGCCGGGGGCCGAACCCATCGCCACGAACGACTACGGCAACCACGGCTTCCGCAAGGGCCACGTCTTCGGCGTCCAGTTCCACCCCGAGTACGACACCGACACCGCCGCGAGCGTCACGAAGGGCAAGGACGACCAGCTCAGCGAGGAGCGCATCGAGGGCGTCCTCGACGGTATCACGCCGGAAAACTACCGCGCGGCCTGCGAGGCCAAGGGCGTCTTCGGAAACTTCGTCGAGTACGTCCGCCGCCACCGCGAGGAGTCGGGCGACGCCGCTGCCGCCGCCGGCGACTGAGCATCGACTGGCGCCTCTCCTTCTCGTTTCCCGTCCGGTTCGGTGCCCGGGTCCGTCCCAGTTCCCGGGTCCTCGTCCCCGGACGAACCGTCGACGATCCCGATACCGACAGCGACGCCGACCGTCAGCAGCGCGCCGCCCGTCACGGCACAGACCACAAAGTACGACATGGGCGGTCAGTCCTCCCCACCCTCGTGCTCGAAGATGTCCTCGATGGCACAGTCGAAGTAGTCGGCGAGTTCGAAGGCGAGTTCGAGGCTCGGGTCGTAGCGACCGCGCTCGATGGCGTTGACGGTCTGGCGCGAGACGTCGAGGTCGTCGGCGAGTTCCCCCTGGGTGACGTCGCGTTTCGCCCGCCAGACTTTCAGCTCGTTGTCCATCGCTACATCCGCCGGCTGTAGTACTCGACGGATAGTTCGTGGACGGCGACGCTCCCGACGAGCAACGCCCACAGCAGCGCCGCGACCGGGACCTCGACCCACGACACCAGCAACACCAGCGCGAGCAGGCCGACGCCGACGGTCAGCGCCCCGTGACTCCACCGGGAGGCCCGTCGCTCTATCTCCTGGAACCGCTCGTCGATCTCCCCCGACTGTTCGAACCGCCGGGACGCCCAGTGACCGACGGCGCCGCCGAAGACCAGCAATCCGACCAGCAGAACGAGCCACGCGAGGTTCTGTTCTTCCAGCGGATCGGCCAGTGCCTCCAGCCCGACGCCGAGGGCGACCCCCGCCACCAGCAGCGCGACCGTCAGCAGTCGTTTCTCTCTCGACCACATGTTTTGTGTCAAGCTAGCTTTACAGAACGTAGTAAGTATTTTCCTTTCTGTCGCGTTCGCCTGTCACCACTCTCGCGGCCGGTGAGACGGGACGAACCGTCGGAGAGTCCGCCGGCACCGAACCGGCAGAGGGTCAGCCGGCACCGAACCGGCAGAGAACGAAGGGAGCGCGGGTCGAGCGCCGGGAGGCCTTTTGTCGGTCGGGCCCCAACGGCGGCCATGTTCGACTATCTCGACCTCGATTCGGACCTCAGCGACGAGGAGCGACTCGTCCGGGACACCGCCCGGGAGTTCGTCGCCGAGGAGGTCGAACCGGATATCGGTGACCACTTCGAGGACGGTACGTTCCCCGAAGAACTGGTCGGGGCGATGGGCGAGCTGGACTTCTACGCGCCGAACCTCGACCACGAGGCCACGGCGGGCCTGAGCGAGCGCGCCTACGGCCTGCTCATGCAGGAGTTAGAGGCGGGTGACTCGGGGGTTCGGTCGATGGCCTCGGTACAGGGGGCGCTGGTGATGTACCCCATCTACGCCTACGGCTCGGACCCACAGCGCGAGCGGTGGCTCGGTCCACTGGCCCGCGGCGAGGCCGTCGGCTGTTTCGCCCTGACCGAACCCGACCACGGCTCGGACCCGGGCGCGATGGAGACGACCGCCGAGCGCGTGGGGGACGGGAGCTACCGCCTCTCGGGCACGAAGACGTGGATCACGAACGCGCCCATCGCGGACGTCGCGCTCGTCTGGGCGAGAGACCGCTCGGAACCCGGCGAGGGCGACGGCGACGCCGATCCCGTCCGGGGCTTTCTCGTCGAGACCGACCGGGACGGCGTCGAGATCGACGGGATCGACGGCAAGCTCTCGATGCGAGCCTCCTCGACCGGCCAGGTCACCCTCTCGGACGTGCGAGTGCCCGCGGCGAACGTCCTGCCGGACGTCTCGGGGATGAAAGGCCCCCTGTCGTGTCTCACGCAGGCCCGCTACGGGATATGCTGGGGCGCCGTCGGCGCGGCACGGGACTGTTTCGAGTGCGCACTGGAGTACGCCGGGGACCGCGAACAGTTCGGCGGGCCGATCGCCCGCTTCCAGCTCCAGCAGGAGAAACTCGCCGAGATGGCCACCCAGATCACGACGGGACGACTGCTCGCCGAGCGCCTCGCGGACCTGAAAGAGCGGGGCGAGTTGCGCCCCCAGCAGGTGTCGATGGCCAAGCGCAACAACGTCCGGATGGCCCGCGAGGTGGCCCGCACTGCGCGGGAGATGCTGGGTGGAAACGGCATCACCACGGATTACCCGCCGATGCGCCACCTCGCGAACATCGAGACGGTATACACCTACGAGGGGACCCACGACATCCACACGCTCGTGCTCGGGGAGGACCTGACCGGGATCGCCGCCTTCGAGTGAGTGCGCCGTCGCTGCTGGTAGTTCATCCGCCGGGGACGCCCTCGCGGGTCAGGACAGGGGCCGCAGGTGTTCGCAGTCGCCGGCCGTCACGTCGACGCGTTCGTCGCCGGTGTCGACCACGAGCGTGCCGGGAAAGCGGACGTCGACGGCCTCGCCGACCACCTCGCCCCCCGGCGTGTCGACACGGACCCGGCGACCGAGCGTACTCGCGTGCTCGCGCCAGGCGTCGACGACCGACTCCGGGTCCTGCCGGAGGTCGTCGAACTCCTCCAGGAGTCGCTGGGTGAACGCGCGCCGGTCGACGTCGCCGGCCTCGGCGCGGATGGTCGTCGGGTCCGCGTCTCCCGGCAGGTCGGCCGGGTCCACGTTCGCGTTGACGCCGATGCCGACGACGAGCCAGGAGATCCGGTCGGCTTCGCCCTCCATCTCGGTGAGGATGCCCGCGAGCTTGCGCTCTTCCCGGTGCTCGTTGGGGCGGTTTCCGCCACCGTCCTCGTCGCCGTCGCCGTCGCCGTTCGCATCGTGGTCCTGCGGGACGACCACGTCGTTGGGCCACTTGATCCGCGCGTCGACGCCCGCCTCGCGAGCGGCCCGTGTGACCGCCACCGCGGCCGCGAGCGTGAAGACCGGCGCGTGGGTGGCCGGCACGTCCGGCCGACAGACGATACTGCACCAGACACCGCCGCTCGGCGAGACCCAGTCGCGGCCGAGTCGACCCTTGCCGCCGGTCTGGCGGTCCGCGAGCACGACCACGTCGGCGGCGCCCTCCCCGGCGAGTTCGCGGCCGCGGGCGTTCGTGCTCGGGATCTCGTCGTGGTACTCGACGTCGAGGGGCGCGTCGAGGCCGTACTCGACCGCTGGGCCGCCGAATTCGGGGACCCCGGCGAGCGCGTAGCCGTCGTCGCCGCTCTCGATCGTGAACCCGGCCGCCCGGAGCGCCTCGACGTGTTTCCAGACCGCCGCCCGTGAGACGTCGAGTCGCTCGGCGAGGTCGGGACCCGAGACCGGCCCGTCGGCGAGCGCGTCGAGCACTGCCTCGCGTGTCTCCTGCATGAGGCCGCGTAGCGGCGGGTCGCAGGTAAGTACTGCTCTCCGACGGTCACTGCTGCACTCCAGCAGTCACTCCGCTTTCGGGCGGTCACTTCGCTTTCCGGGCGCGGGCGACGAATATCGATCCCGCGTAGCACCCGTCGCATCTCTGCTTGCGGGCGAGTTCGCCGGTTCACCGATGTGTCGTATCGACGGGGCGGCTGGCCTTGTAAGTGCAGGCGACGATCGTACCGCTCGCGGGGCGAACGTTGCGTTCGTCGGTCAGCAGGGGTTGGTGCCGGCCGCGTCGCTCGTGCTCTGGGAGGCCTGCGGTCTCAGCGCCGCACTCGCGCTCACTCCGGAGCGAGCAGAGGACCGGTGCAAACGGCTCTCCGACACGCGGGCACAGCGGTTATACGCTGGCGCCGCTAACACCCGGCGATGACCGAAGCCTGGCGGATGCTCGTGGGACTGACCGTCGTCGTCGGGATGTACGCCCTCGGTGTCAGCGTGTTCGATCTCCCGACCTCGCCGGTCATGCTCCTCTTGCTCGTCGTCTTCGGTGGTGCTGGACTGTTTGCGGGCCAGTATATCGCGGACCGGATGGAGTGACGTCCCGGACGACACCGGCTGACCGGCCGCCTCCCGGACGTTTCGAGGATGGCTTCGAACGACTGCGAACCGACTGGCTCGATCGGCCATGAACTGACTAACTGACTCGACAGTCAGCTTTTTACGCCGGCAGCGGTAACGGGGGTGCATGGCATGGGGTTTCTCCGGCGGGAACGACGACGCGGACGCCTTCGACGACCTCGGTGAGGGGGTCGACCGGCCGATGTGGGGAATATTCACCGAGTACGGCCGGGGGTTCGTCCCGGAGTTCACCGTCGGCGCGGTCGCGAGCATCGCCGCACGCTTTTTCGAACTCGTGCCGGCGCTCATCCTTGCACGAGCCATCGACTCGCTGTTCGTCGGCGACCAGCCGTTCACGCTGCCGCTGGTCCCGGCGTCGATGATCCCCCCGGGCACCGAGGGGAAGTTCTGGTTCGCGGTCGGGCTGACCGGCGCCATCTATCTACTGGTCGCGGGGCTGGGCTGGGTGAACTCCTGGGCGTGGAACCGCTTCGCCCAGCACCTCCAGCACGAGGTCCGCGTCGACACCTACGACGTCGTCCAGCACCAGGACATGGCCTTCTTCGACGACAAGCAGACCGGCGAGATCATGTCCATCCTCAACAACGACGTCAACCAGCTGGAGAGTTTCTTCACCAACGACCTCAACAGCGGCATCCGCATCGCGGTGCTGGTCGTGGGCGTCGCCGCGTTCACGCTCTATCTCAACTGGCAACTCGCCATCGTCGGGATGGTGTCGATCCCCATCCTCGCGGTCGCGAGTTACGTGTTCGTCCAGAAAATCGGCCCGAAGTACGGCCGGGTCCGCGGGTCGGTCGGCGGGCTCAACTCCCGGCTCGAGAACAACATCGGCGGCATCGAAGTGGTCAAATCCTACGGCCGCGAGCCCTTCGAGTACGACCGCGTCGAGGCGGCCTCCGAGGAGTACCTCGACGCCAACTGGGACGCCATTACGACGCGCATCAAGTTCTTCCCCTCGCTACGGGTCATCACCGGCTTCGGCTACGTGCTCACGTTCCTCGTCGGCGGCTACTGGCTGCTCTTTGGCCCGCCGCTTTTCTTCTCGGGGGCGCTCACCCTCGGGACGCTCACGGCCATCCTGCTGTACTCGCGGCGGTACCTCTGGCCGATGCGCCAGTTCGGGAACGTCATCAACAACTACAAGTACGCCTTCGCCGCCGCCGAGCGCATCGTCGGCCTGATGGACCGCCACGACTTCGTCGAGGACGACGACGACAAGACCGACCTCGACGGTCTCGACGGGCGCGTCGAGTACGAGGACGTCACGTTCCGCTATCTCGGTGCCGACGAGGACTCGGTCACGGACGCCTCCTTCACGGCCGAGGCCGGCGACTTCGTCGGACTTGTCGGCCCCACGGGCGCGGGCAAGACGACGCTTCTCAAACTCCTCTTGCGTCTCTACGACCCCCAGGAGGGCACGATCAGGGTCGACGGTCACGATATCCAGGACGTGTCGCTGTCGAGTCTGCGCGACCACGTCGGCTACGTCAGCCAGGAGCCCTATCTCTTCCACGGGACCGTCGCCGAGAACGTCGCCTACGGGCTGGACGCCGACGACGAGGACATAATCGACGCGCTCTCGATGGCCGGCGCGATGGAGTTCGTCGGCGACCTGCCCGAGGGGATCGACACGACCGTCGGCGAGCGCGGCGTGAAACTCTCGGGGGGACAGCGCCAGCGTGTCGCCATCGCCCGGGCCATCCTCGAGGACCCGGACGTACTCATCCTGGACGAGGCGACGAGCCACGTCGACAACGAGACCGAGGTCCTGATCCAGCAGTCCCTGGAAGCCCTGACCGCCGAGCGGACGACCTTCGCCATCGCACACCGCCTCTCGACGGTGCGGGACGCCGACCAGATCCTCGTCATGGACGACGGTCGCATCGTCGAACAGGGCAACCACGAGGCGTTGCTCGCACAGGACGGCCTCTACGCCAACCTCTGGAGCGTCCAGGTCGGCGAGGTCGACGCCCTCCCCGAGGAGTTCATCGAACGCACCGCGGAACGCGAGCGCGCCGGACTCGGCGACGACGACTGACCTCGATCGGCTGGAACGCCCGTCGGCGACGGAGTGAGAAGGTATATCACGGGCCGGTGATACGGGCGAGACATGACACAGGACGACGGGGGCGGCGACGCGGAACTCGACCTCGAAGGGATGGCCCAGGAGGACGCGGTCGAGGCCGTCGTCACGGCCGACCCGTCCCGGGACCGGACACTCGTGCGGGACGCGCTGGAGTACGTCACCAGCGACGGGGTTATCACGCCGTCGGCGCTCGACGCCGCGACCCCGGTGATGGCACAGAAAGTCTCGACAGCAAAGGAGCGAGCGACGGAGACGCAGTTCGAACTCACCAAGGCCAGAGACGCCGCCCAGCCGGTCGCGGACCTGTCGACGGTGGCGGCGCGACTGGACCGGTACGAGCGGGAGGTGTCGGTGCTCCTCGAGCGGGCCGAGGAACTGGACGCGCGCCACGAGGCACTGACCGAGCGAGTAGACGACCCCGACTCGCTGTACGCGGTCGGTGAGGAGATCCGACAGGTCGTCGACGAGGCCGTGAGCATCATCGACACGGCCGTCATGCTCGCGACCGACATCCACGAGTTCACCGGCGACCTCGACGACCCCGAGAGCTGGGTCAACGACGTCCAGCAGGACCTGAACGCCGTCGAGGAGACGGTCGACGCGATCGAGGCCGTCGCCGAGGCGCTCACCGCCGAAGACGCCGACGCCGACGCCGACACCGACACCGACGCTGATGTCGACGACGACTGGGGCGACCGCGACGTCGAACCCGCAGTGGCCTGGTTCGACGCCACGCTCAGGGCGGAACTCGTGGCGCTGATGCTCGCCGACCTGCGTGCCGAACTGGACGACCTCCGGACGTGGGCCGAACGAGACGACGACATCGGCGACTGGTACGCCGAATCGATCGCCGACCGCCTCGACGACCTCGCCGACCGCCAGGCCGGCCTCGCCGACGACCTCGACGCCCTCGCCCGACCGGCGTGGACCGACCGCTTCGACGACCGACTCGACGACTTCGGGACCGACATCGCCGACCTCGAACCGCCCGTCGACTGGGTCGAGATGCAGACCACCCTCGAAGCGTACCGGCCCGACGGCGTCGAGGCGTGAGCAGGCTGCGATAGCGAGCGAAGCGACGATTTACCGGTTTCGCTCCAGGAAGGCCGTCAGCGTCGACTCGACGTCGGCTGGCTCGTCGTACTCGACGACGTCGACGGCGTCGTTGCCCCGCACCATCGCCGAGAGTTCGTGGTCCGCGCCGGGTCGGTAGAGACAGCACACCGGTTTCTCCCACGCGACCGCCCGGCCGATCTCGTAGCCGACGCCAAGACTCGGCGTCGTCACCTCGGCGACCACGACGTCGGCCGCCCGGAGCCACTCGACGTCCTGGTCGTGGATGTCCGAATCCGAGAGTCCCGCCTGCTGTTCGCTCTCCTCGACGCCCTCGACCCCGACGTGTTCGGTAAGTACCGTCGCCTCGTCGTCGAGTATGCCGACGAGTTCGGCGTACACCTCGACGTCCGACCGGCCGCCGCGGATGGAGCCGCTGAAGAAGACGTCCATACCTGCACGGGCGGCCGACGGTCCATGAGAATTGCCATGTGTGCGCCCGAGCCCGCTGTGTGCGGCGACGGCAGGAACCGGCGGTCAGTCGGCGGTCAGTCGGCGGTCAGTCGGCCGCGTTCGGGCTGTCGGCGACGTCGACGCCGGAGAAGACGACCCTGGCGCCGCCGTCGCTGCCCTCGGTCATCTCGACCGACCAGCCGTGGGCCCGGGCGATGGCCTCGACGATAGCCAGCCCCAGACCGGTCCCGTCCTCGTCGGTCGAGAACTCGTAGTCGAACACCTCGTCGCGTTCCTCGGGCGTGACGCCCGGACCGTCGTCCTCGACGTAGAACCCCTCCGCGTGGCGACCGAGCCTGACCGTCAGGTTCTCGGTGGTCACGTCGCCACCCGCACCGGTTTCACCGTCGCCGCTATCCAGTTCGCCGGCATTGTCCTCGTCGCCCCGGGCCAGCGCCCGATTCGCGTCGGCGTCCGCGCCTGGTGCCGTCGAACCGGCGTCCGGGCTCGCGGGGCGCTCCGGGCTGGCCGGCTCGCCCTCGGCGTCCGGGGTCGTCTCGACGGGCGCTTCAGTCGGCACCGTTCCATGCTCCACCGCGTTACGAAAGAGGTTCTCGAAGACCGACTGGAGGCGGCTCCGGTCGCAGTAGACCTGAATCGACGCGTCGGGGGCGACCTCGAAGGTGGCGCCGCCGGTGTCGGTCGTCTCCCAGGCGCGGCGGGCGACGCCCGCCAGGTCGACCTGCTCGCGTTCGTCGATGGTCTGGCCCTCGCGGGCGAGCGTCAGGCTGTCGTCGATGATCTGTGCCATCCGGTCGAGGGCCTCACTGGCCTTCGCGAGGTTGTCGGTGTCGCCGCCCTGTCTGGCGAGTTCGACCCGGCCGTGCGCGACGTTCAGCGGGTTCCGGAGGTCGTGTGAGAGCGTGCTCGCCAGCCGTTCGAGCTGGGCGGTCTGCTGTTCGAGGTCCCGGACGTGCTGGCGCCGCTCGGTCACGTCCCGGAGGACCAGTGCGTACCCCTCGGCCGAGCCCCCGACCGAGAGGGGCGTGACCGTCACCGAGTACTCCCGGAGCGTGCCGCCGACGTAGCGCGTGAACGACTCGACGAACGGCTCCCCATTGTCGGGACACTCGTCGACCACGTCCGCATCGGCCGATTCACCCGCGTCCGGATCGACCGTCTCGACGGCCGCACCTGCGGCGGCGTCTCCGTCGGGGCCGGCCGCGGCGTCACCCGGTCCGGCTGTGTCGCCGCTCGCTCCGGTTCCGCCGTCGCCGTCGTCCGGCGTCTGGACGTCACTGTCGACGGGTTGCCCGCCGGAGAGGAGTTCGGGGAGCGCCGTCTCGATTGGCGCACTCTCGCGGCGTGCGACCGCCGGAAACGTGTCGGCCGCCGCCTCGTTGTAGTCGAGTATCCGCCGCTGGCCGTCGATGACGACGACCATCTCGTCGAGTACTTCGAAGACGGTATCGCGAGCTAGCGGCGCGAGTTCGAACGCTTCGTGGCGGAACACGGCCCACCCGGCCAGCGCCAGCGTCCAGGTCGACGCGACGACCAGCGCGCCGGTGAACGGACCGGGGATGACGCCCACGAACCACGCGTTCATCACGATAAACGGCGCGAGGAAGCCGGCGAACAGTACTGCCGTCTGTCGCCGCCTGGTCGAGGGGCCGAACAGGAGGTGGACACCCAGAAGCGCCATCGCCGCGTAGTACAGCAGCGACTGCGGGAAAAACAGCACCATCGACAGCGGCGTCGGGGTACCCTCGACGAACGGGAACGACGACCCCACGAACGCGTACTCGCTCCAGACGAGGCCGTGCAACTGGTTCGTGACCTGGAGCGTCGCGAACGCGGCCCACACGCTCAGGACACCGGTCAGCACTCTGCGCGTGAGCCACCGGCGATGACCCACGTATGCGATGGCGAACAGGAACAGGAACACCGAAACACCACTTCCCACTGCGGCGTGAGCCCCGTAGAGGCCGATGGCCAGCGAGCCCGTCGGCACGAGGAGTTCGCCGACGACCAGCAGCCCCGAGAGACCGTTGAGAACCGCGACGCCGACGAACAGTTTCGCCGTCAGGCCGCGCTCGTCGTTCCATAGCCAGGCGGCGACTCCGAGCGCGAACAGGCTCGAACAGGAGACGAGAGCGACGTAGACGACCTCTGAAACCACGATAGGCCAATTATACGCTCCGATAACAAAAAACCTCGGAACTGATCCCGATAATTAACTCACGTGGGAGTTAACGGGCAGTACCACGTCGGCAGGACTTCCGAACCGGTAGTCCGCGAAGAATCAATCCTGGATCCGGGCGGTCTCGTCGAGTGTCGGGGCCCGGGCCGTGTGACCGTCGGCCCGGAGGTCGGCGGCGAACCCCGCACACCGGTCGCCGTGGGTGACCAGTATCCGGGCGTCCCGGTAGGAATCGAGGAACGCGCTGAGACCGTCGCCGTCGGCGTGGGCCGAGAAGTCGTACTGTTCGACCTGCGCCGCGACGGGCAGCACGCGGCCGTCGATCTCGGCGCTGCCCGTCTCCAGGAGTTCCCGGCCGGGCGTCCCCTCGACCTGGTAGCCGGTCATCGTGATCTTGTTCGTCGGGTTGGACCGGATCTCGGGGATGTACGTCATCGCGGGCCCGCCCGAGAGCATCCCACTGGTGGTGACGATCGCCGCCTTCTGGTCGGTGATGCGCGTGCGCTGGCCGTCGCGGCCGGTGACGAATCGGGCGTGAGATTTCGCCCGTCCGAGCGCGTCGGCGTCGCGGACGAACTCGGGGTACTGGCGGAGCATCCCGGTCACTTCTTTGCCCATCCCGTCGACGTAACAGGGGATGTCGTAGGCCTCGCAGATCAGGAGCAGTTCCTGGGTGCGACCGATGGCGAAGGCAGGCACGACGACCGTCCCGCCCTCCCAGAGTGTCGTCTGGACGCTCTCGGCGAAGCGCTCCTCGACGGTCGTCCGGTCCTCGTGTTCGACGTCCGAGTAGGTGCTCTCGCAGATTACGACGTCCGCGTCGGGGCGTGCGGTCGTCCCCGACACGAGGCGCTGGTCGTCGGTGTGGAAGTCCCCAGTGTAGAGCAAGCGGGTCTCGCCGTCGTCGACGAGGACGTGCGCGCTCCCGGGGATGTGGCCGGCGTCGAAGAACGTGACCTCGTACCCGCCGTTCGCCGGCCCGCCACACACCTCGAAGGGGTCGCGGTAGCCGTGGAGCTGTGACACCTGGGTCACGCGCTTGACGTCCGTCTCGGTGAACGGACAGTTGTAGGACCCGCCGTGCAGTTTCAGCGTGTCGCGAGCGAGCGTGAGCGCCAGTTCGTAGGTCGGTGGCGTCCAGTGGATCGGCGGCCGTGCGTCACCGGAGAGCAGCGACGGGACGGTACCGACGTGGTCGAGGTGGCCGTGGGAGACCACCACCGCGTCGGGGCTGGGGCTCCCCACGGGAAACTGGGGTGGGTTGCCAGTCAGCATCCCGTAGTCCAGCAACAGCGACTCGTCGACGAGGACGGCGCTCCGACCGACCTCCCCGACCCCGCCGAGAAACCGGATATCCATTGGCGGGCGTAGTGGGTCGACCCGTTTCGGTCCATCGATCCGGCGCTCGTCGCACCCGGGTCGTCACGCGGTGGTCGACACGCGGAGGTCCTCACGCCGGGAGTGACAGCGTGCTCACGGGCTGGGCGTGGTCGGCGTCGTAGACCTGTAGTTCGGCGACTGTCCACTCGACCGGTTCGACGTCGCGCTCGCATATTGCCTCGGCAGCGGCCGACGACCCGCCGCGGGCGACGGTGACGTGTGGGACGTAGTCCTCGCCCTCCAGCCCCTCGATGGGGTCGAACGCCTCGCAGACTCGCCGGTGCAGGTCGACGAGGCCGGGGCTCTCGACGGCGAGGTAGACGACGGGCGACGGGCCGGTGACGGCCCCGCGGAACTGGTCGACGCCGGTGACGCGGGCGGCGAACGGCGCGGTCCCGGCCACTGCCTCGCGAACGCGGGCGTCGAGGCGGGCGGCCGCCCCGGAACCGTGGCCCGCACCGGCGCGGTGATCCACACCGGAGTCGCCCCCGTCGAGGCGCTTGCAGACGAGGGTGTGTTCGCCGCGCCGGCGCGACCGCGCCTCCGGGAGGTCCCGGGCGAGGTCGCCCGCGAGTCGCGCCACCGCCGAGGGAACCGGCACGTTCAGACTGTACACGTCCCCGAAGAGGGTGCTAGCGGCGAAAAGTCCACCGTTCGGTCCCGTAGCCGGTCACGTCCACAGCGGGATACCTCGACCGGGTCGAGCAGCCACAGCACGGACAGCAGTCAGATCCGGTCGAGCAGCCACAGCACGATGATGACGATGATGATCAACCCGAATATCGACTTGAAGGGGCCGAACACGGTGTCGATAACCGATTCGAGTATCTCGACCCCGATCCAGACGGCGACCAGACCGAGGACGACCTTCAGTAACGTCTCGACCTCGATGTCGGCTCTCCGGTCCATATCCCGGACCCGGGTGGCGGCGGCAAATGTCTTGTGACGCTCTCCTCGTCGAAATAACCCGTATGCGCCCCTCGTCCTGTCTGTCGGACGATACGCGCGATGGAGACCACGAAAGCATTTCACGACCCCGACCATACGCGGCCGTGATGCATCCGGTCCGTGCCGTCGTGACGCTGACTCTCGTCTGTCTGGTCTGTCTCTCGGTGGCGGGGCCGGTACTCGCTGGAGCACCGAGTGCGGGCGGGGCCGCCGGTCCGACGGCGTCGCTCGCGTCGGCACAGGCCGTCTCCCCGGAGACCGTCTCGCCGCAGGTCTCCCCGGCCCAGGAGAGCGGTCAGAGCGCGCCGCCCGGCCCCGGTTTCCTCCAGACGACCGTCGATCCCGACGCCGTGGTGATGCGGGCCGCTATCGGTGCCGACGGAACCGCCGAGTGGACCGTCGAGTACCGCCTCAGACTCGACGACGACAACGCCACCGCGGCGTTCGAATCGCTCCGCGAGGACGTCGAGGCGAACAGGTCGGCCTTTACCGCGCGCTTTGCCGACGGCATGCGACGCACGGTGTGGAGCGCCGAGAACGCGACCGGTCGCGAGATGGCGCTGGTAAACGTCAGCGTCGGCGCCGAGCGACAGACCTTCGGCCAGGAGTACGGCGTCGTCACCTACCGCTTCGGGTGGACGAACTTCGCCACGACCGACGGCGACCGCCTCCGTGCCGGCGACGCCCTCTCGCAGCTGTTCCTCGACAGCGAGACGACGCTCGTGCTCGCCTATCCCGACGACTACGCGGTCGAGACCGTGCGACCCAGACCGACCGAGAACCGCACCGACGCCGCCGTCTGGCGCGGCCCGGTCGACTTCGGCCCGGAGGAGCCCCGCCTCGTCGTCGGGCCGGGCGGGGGGTCGAGTAGCAGTCTCCTCCCGATAGTCGCGGGCGGTGTCGTCCTCCTGCTGGCGCTCGCGGCCGGTGGCTGGCTCCTCAGGGAGCGACGCGGGGTGGGCGACGGCACCCCCGCGGAAGCCACGGCCACGACCGCAACCGCGACCGACGCGGGAAGCGACCGGGACGACGCGACCGCTTCGGCGTCCGCGGCGGGCGACGACAGCGACGAGAGCGAACGCGACGGGGACGATACCGACGAGGACGACACCGACCCGTCCGAACCGCCCGAGGAACTGTTGAGCAACGAGGAGCGCGTCCTCAAACTCCTGGACGAGTCGGGTGGTCGGATCAAACAACAGCGGATCGCCGAGGAACTCGACTGGACGGCCGCCAAGACCAGCCAGGTCGTCGGAGACCTCCGGGACGACGACGCCGTCGAGACCTTCCGGATCGGCCGCGAGAACGTCGTCACGCTCCCCGAGGAGAGCGACCTGCTGGACGGGGAGTGAGAGGGCCCGCCCCCGGGACGTCGCCCCCAGGTCCGAGAGCGCGGGTCCGAGAGCGAGACCGGGACCGAAAGCGCGGGTCCGAGAGCGGGATCTCCCGGTGGAGTGAAAGAAGTTCTTTCCCGCTTCGCAAGGGCTTTTCGACGCGGTCGCTACTCGCCGGTCGTGACCGACACGGGACGCCAGTTGCGGGCCCTCTATTTCACTCGGTTCGCGAGTTCGTTCGGGTTCGTGACGCTGCTGACGCTACTACCGACGTTCATCAACGAACTCGGGGCGGAGGGGTTCGTCCTCGGACTGTTCGCGACCGGACTCACGTTCGCACAGGCGGTCGGCGTCATCCCGATCGCGTGGATGGGCGACCGCTACGACAAGCGCACCGTCCTGCTCGGCGGTCTCGGCCTCGCTGTCGTGGTGTACCTGGGCTTTGCGTTCGTCGAGACGAGCTGGCAGTTCATCGGCGTCCGCATGGCACAGGGACTCGCAGCGACCGCCTCGGGGCTCATCGCTCTCGCGCTGGTGGGCGACCTCGCTCGCGAGTCCGAGCGGGCCAACACTATCGGGACCTCCAACGCCTGGCGATTCGCCGCGGCCATCGGCGGCACCTTCTCGGCGGGGTTGCTCTACGACAGCTTCGGCTTCGAGGCCGTCTTCGCCCTGCTGATGGTCGTCGCCGCGCTCGCCTTTCTCGTCGTCTGGCTGTGGGTCGAACCCGACGGCACCCGCATCCGGGGGTTCCCGTTCAGCGACCTGGCGTTCAACCGCCGGATCCTCACGATGACGAGCTTTCGCGCCCAGTACGCTGTCGCCGTGACGCTCGTCCGGACGTGGGTGCCCATCTACGCCGGACTCGCCGCCGCCGACGGCGGCCTGGGCTACGTCGAGAGCGCGACCGCCGTCGGGGTGATAATCGCCGCCGAGAAGTTCACCAACATGCTCGGACAGCCCTACACGGGCGGACTCTCGGACCGCTTCGGCCGCGCCCGCTTCGTCTTCCTCGGCGGCCTCTTCTACGGCACCGTCGCCGTCGTCGTCCCCTTCACACCCGCGATCGGCGCCACGCTCGGACTCCCCGCCACGTATCCCTTCCTCGGGACGCTCTCGGCCGCATTCTTGCCGCTCGTGGCGCTGAACGCGCTCCTGGGTGTCGCCGACTCGATCCGCGAACCCGCGAGCATGGCCCTCTTTGCCGACGAGGGCAAGGGGAAGGGTGTCGCCTCCAGTTTCGGCGTCCGCTCGATCGTCTGGCGGCCCGGGTCGGTGCTCGCGCCCCTCGCCGGCGGCTGGCTCACCTCCAACGTCGGCATCGAGTGGGTGTTCTACCTCGGCGGTGCCTTCGCTTTCACCGGCGTGTTCGCCTTCCTCGGCGTGCTGACGTTCACGCACGGCCGCGCCGCACTCTCGGCGTGGTGAACGAAGGACGGCGTGGCTCTGGCCGACGTGGGTTCGTATTCGAGGCCGCCTCAGCCATCCACCGTGGCGTGTCTCGACCATCCACCGCGGCGTGCCTCGGCCATCCACCCTGGCGCGCGCCGTCGAGCGTGCCGAGCACTGCGAGGCCGCGAAACGTATCGTGCGAGGGATGAGGAGCGCAAGAGGTTGGGGAGGTGTGAGGCCGTCGCGGTGCTGTGCTGTGCGGTCCCTGGCGGACTGAAAGGGCGAGGCGCGCTCGCGGCGAACGCGTAGTCGCCTCAGCGACCCCTATCCGTGCGGGCGGTGCGGAGAGCACGGATATGTCGCTGAGCGACCGCGAGCGTGCCGAGGGCTTTCGACCGGTATTGCGAGTCGCGCTCCTGTCCACATCTGAGCGGCGAACGACGGACAGATCTCGACTGCGAAGCCCCCCAAAATCGACTTGACCGGCGGGAGAGAACCCACGGGCATGCAGGTAGCCATCGTCAGCGACACACACATCCCCTCGCGGGCACAGCGGATCCCCGACGGGTTCCGCGAGCGGATACGCGAGGCAGACCACGTCGTCCACGCGGGGGATTTCGACTCGAAAGGCGCACTGGCGGATCTTCGCGACCTCGCACGGGAACTGACCGCAGTCAGCGGGAACATGGACCCGCGCGTCGGCCTGCCTGCGGTCGCCACCGTCGAACTGGGCGGGGTCGCCGTCGTCGTCACGCACGGCACCGGCTCGCACCACGGCTGGTACGACCGCGTCGCGAGCGTCGTCCGCGAGGAAGCCGACGAACCCCGGATGGGCGTCGCCGGGCACACGCACGAGGTGGTCGATACGGTTCACGACGACGTTCGGATTCTGAATCCCGGCAGTGCCACCGGCGCCGCACCCGCCGAACGGACGACCATGATGACTGCCGAGCTGGCCGGCGACGAAATCGACGTGACCGTCCACGAGGTGTGAGTTCGAGATCGGACGGGGACCGACACCATCACCCCAGCCACACGGAAGCGAAGGAGTCGAAGTAGTCCTCACCCGTGTCGACGACGACGCTGTCGGCACCGAGGGCGGTCAGTCGGTCGTCGACAGCTTCGACGTGGGCGTCGAGGCGCGAGCGGTAGCGTTCGACGAACGACCCGCTGAAATAGGAACGGCGTTCCTGTTCGGTCTCGGGGTCGACGAACAGCGCGTCGCCCACCACGTCGGGTTCGCGCTCGTCGGGGGCGATCGGGCGCACGACGAGCACGTCCACGTCGTCGCGGGCCAGCGCCGACACGCCCGAGGCGATCGTCTCGGGGTCGGCCAGACAGTCGGTGACCACGACCGCGAGCGAGCGGGTTCGTATCCGGTCGGCGTACGCCGAGAGCACTTCCGCCAGGTCCGTCTCGCCGCTCGGTTGCGTCCCGTTGATCTGGTCGATGAGTTCCAGGATCTCCCCGCGATTCGACCGCCCGGCGTCGAGTCGCTCGGCGCGCTCGCGGAACGTCGAGAACAGGAAGTCGTTGTGCTCCTCGGCGGTCAGGTAGGCGAATCCCAGCCCGATCTTCGCGCCGTACTCGAACTTGTGGGCGTCACCCGCGCCGTAGTCCATCGACGCGCTGGCGTCGACCAGCACGTGGACGGTCAGATTGCGCTCTTCCTCGTACTGTTTGATGTAGAACTCCTCGGTCCGGCCGTAGAGTTTCCAGTCGATGAGGCGGGTGTCGTCGCCAGGGGAGTACCGCCGGTAGTCGCTGAAAGTGAGCCCCTCGCCGACCCGCGGGGACTCCTGTTCACCCTGCCGGAGCGCCGCAGTTTCGCGGTCCAGCGCCGACTCGAACCGGTCGAGTTCGTCCAGGAACGTGGGTTCGATTGTCACGGTCGAGTCCCTTCGAGAGTAGCGCTCACAGTTGTTCGTCGAGCAGGTCGGTGATCACGTCGTCGGGGGTACGGCCCTCGCGTTCGGCGCGGAAGTCGAGGATGATCCGGTGGCGCAACACGGGCGGGGCGAGCGCCCGGATGTCTTCCTCGGAGACGTGAGTCCGGGTTTGCAGGAACGCGCGGGCCTTGGCGGCGACGACCAGCGCCATGCTCGCCCGGGGACTCGCGCCGAACTCGACGTCTTCTGCCTCGCGCGTCTCGCGCACCAGTTCGATGGCGGCGTCCCGCAGGTCGTCGGCGATGGGGACGTCCCTGACGTGTCGCTGGGCGGCCCGGATCTCCTCGCGCGTGATGGCCTGTTCGACGGGCACCGTCTCGCTGCCTTTCGTGTAGAGGTCGACGATGGTCTGTTCCTCGTCGTACTCGGGGTAGTCGACCAGCAACTTGAGCATGAAGCGGTCGGTCTGGGCCTCCGGGAGGGCGTAGGTCCCGCCCTGGTCGATCGGGTTCTGCGTGGCGAGCACGAAAAAGGGGTCGGGGAGCTGGTAGGTCTCGCCGGCCGCCGTCACCTGGCGTTCCTGCATCGCCTCCAGCAGCGCGGCCTGTGTCTTGGGTGTCGCCCGGTTGATCTCGTCGGCGAGGACGACGTTCGCGAAGACCGGCCCCTTCTCGAAGACGAACTCGCGGCCGGTGTCGGTCTCGCGGATGATCTCCGTCCCGGTGATGTCCGAGGGCATGAGGTCGGGGGTGTTCTGGATGCGCGAGAAGGAGAGGTCGGTCACCTCCGCGACGGTCCTGACCATCGTCGTCTTGCCCAGGCCGGGGTTCGACTCCAGCAGGGCGTTGCCGTCCGCGAGGATGGTGACGAGCAACTGCTCGACGACCTCGGACTGGCCGACGATGCGCTTGCCGACCTCCTCGCGGGCCGTCTCTACCTTTGCCTGTAACGCGTCGACGTCGTCCGTGGCAGTCGCCGCGTCGGTCTCTTCGCCGTCCGTGTCGGTGTCTCGCTCGCTCATGTGTTGTCTCCGTCGACGTCCTGACTGCTGTCCGCTCCGCCACCACCGCCGTCCCCGCCCGCGCCGCCGTCGCTACTCCCGCTGTCTCCGCTCCCGCCCGAATCGCCGCCGTCGCCCGCCCCGCCGCTACGGATGCGGCGGTTGTACTCGCGGACGAGTTCGGCGTCCTCGACCTGGTCCGGCGCGGCGAACCCGGCCTGCTGACTGTCGATACCGCCGCTGCTGGTGCCCGCGCCGGGGCCGCCGTCAGAGGGGAACTGCTGTTGCTCGCCGACGTCCTGGCCGCCGCCGGAGGACTCGATCGACGCGTTCAGTTCCTCCTCGCCGGCCTCGACCGCCTCGCTGTCGCCGAGCACCTGGTCGCCGTCGAGGAGCCCGGTGTAGTTGGTCTCGGGTTCGCTCGACGGGCCGTTATCGGCTTCGACCGGCGGCTCGAACAGCGACGGGTCGAGGACGGCCACCTGCACCGTCGCGACGGCCAGCACGACCACGACGGCGACCGAGAGGCCGATCCGCCGGCCGTCGACCAGCGCCAGCCCCGAACTCTCGCCCAGCCGGTCGAGTACGTCCGCGTACAGCCGGCGGGCCATCGCCGAATCCGCGTCGTCGTTCACGGCGTCCCTGGCCGTCCGGAGCGCCTCCCGGACCGGGGGGTTGGCGGCCTCGAACTGCTCGACGAGCGGACGCCGGACGCGGACGCCGACCCCGACGAGGAAGGCGACGGCTCCGAGCGCTAGCGCCAGCGCCGCCGACCCGGGTACCGCGAGCGACGCCGACACGTCCAGCAGGTCGACCAGCGGGTCGGCCACCGCGCCGGGGAGGGGGATCCGCTCGGGTAGCCACGACGGGGCGACGGTCACGAGCAGGAGGTTCGCGGCGAGAAAGACCACGGCCGCCTCCGTGACCGCGTGGACGACCGCCGCCTTCCAGCACTCCCGGCGCACCTCGGTGAGGGCGGCCTCGACTCGTGGACGCGTCTCGGCGTCGGGCGTGACCGGGTCGTCGGCTGGGTCCTCGCTCATCGGTTCATCCATCGCAGGCCGGGTCGGTCTGGTTCTCTCCGAGCTTGCCACAGAGCCGGCTGACGTCTTCCTCGAGGTCGCTGTTTATGTCCGCCAGATTGTCGTTTTGGTCCTCGAGGTTCGCGATCGTGCTGTTCTTGTTGGAGAGGGTGTTCTCGAGCGTGTCGACCCGTTCGGTCTCGTTCTCGAGGTCGTTCTGGAGGCTGTTGATCTCTTCGATGCGCTGACCGAGCCGGTCCTGCAGGTCGTTGACCCGCTGTTCGAGGTCGGCGACCCGACCTTCGACCCGCTCGCGCTGGTCACGGAGGTCCGCGACTTCCTGCTGGAGTTCGTTGCGTTGCTGGAGGAGTTCGTTCCGGCGTCCCTCCAGCTGGGTGATGTTCGCCTCCAGCGTCTGGATCCGCTCGCGACTCTGCGAGAGGTTGTCGCGGGTCTGTGAGAGCTGGCGCTCGGTGACGTTCAGTTGCCGTTCCGTGCGATTGAGCGAGGCGGCGACCTGGTCGACGTCCCGGGTGCGGGTCTGGAGCTGTGTCTCCGTCTCGTTGAGCCGTTCGCGGGCCCGGTCGAGCTCCGTCTGTGTCGCGTTCAGCTCCGCGGTCAGTTCGGTCCGGTCCTCGCGGAGGGCGTCGTTCTGTGACTGTAACTCCTGTATCGAGTCCTGGTAGAGGACGGTCGCTCCGCCGGTCCCGGCGATAGCGAGGACGACCAGGGCGACCAGTCCGAGGTTCAGGCTCCTACCGAGGGCGCTCACGGGAGACCACTCTCCAGGGAGGTGTGACCCCGATACACTTGAACCCGCCGGGCGACGACTTCCGCGACGAACAGCAGGGTTCCTGCGAGCAGCGCGACCCACCCCCACGTGTCGCGGACGCTCCGGACGCGCGTCGACTGCTGGCGGGCCAGCCGGGCGATCTGGGCGCCCTCGTCGGGCTGGAAGAACTGCCCGTCGGTCGCGCTCACCAGCCCCGAGAGACCGGGACTGACCCCCAGCTGACCGTACTCGACGGGGTAATTCGCGGCGTAACTGGCGTTTGCCAGCCGCCCGTAGCCCGGTTCGCGCGGCGTGAATTCGCCCTGGAAGCGGCCCTCGCCGACGCGCCGGAAGCTCACGTTGTCCAGGTCCGGCGGGTCCTCGCCGCGGTAGGTGACGGTCGTCCGCTCGCCGACGCGAACGGGACCGGGGTCGACGACGCCCGTCTGCCCGCGGCTCGGGTCGCCGACCGCGTAGTTCACCGACTTCGTCACCACGAGCGAATCCGGCCGCTCCAGCAGCGGGCCGAGGGTGCCGTCCTCGGCGTAGCTGGTGACCGAGACGACGCGACCGAGGCCGAACCGCCAGGACGCGATGGCGGGGGTACCGTCGGGCGTCGCCACCTGGAACTCCGCGCCGGGTTTCATCGCCACCTGGTTGGCCTGGCCGGGGTCCGCGGTGAGGGTGACCCCCGAGGTGATGAACGTCCCGCGCGTGACGACCGTCAGGTTCTCCCCCTCGAACTGCCGGGCGGCGCCGCCAAAGAGCAGGCGCAGGCGGTTGGTCTCGGTGGCCGCGAAGTACGAGCCGCCGGACTCGCTGGCGATCGTTCCGAGCGTCCGCTCGTTGACCCGTTCGCCCGCACCGACCGTGATGACGCGCGTCCCCCGCGTCCCGAGCTGACTGGCGACCGCCGCCGGGCGTTCGACGTCGTCGGCGCCGTCCGAGAGCAGGATGATCGTCCCCTGGCGCTGGCCGAGGAGGTCGTTCGCGCCCAGCAGCCCGACGGCGATGTCGGTCCCGCCACGGCCGGTCTGGAGCCGGCGGATCCGGTCGGCGAGTACCTGCCGGTTGCCCTCCAGGCGCTGGACGTCGGCGACGCGGTAGGCCTCGCCGGTAAAGGCGACCAGCCCGACGCGGTTGCGGTCGCCAAGCTGGTCGAGGACGTTCAGCGCGATGGCCTTCTGCGTGCTCAGCCCCTCGGCGGCGCTCCCGGAGATATCGACCGCGAGGACGATATTGGTGGTGCCGCCGGTGGCGTTGCCGATCTCGACGGGGAGCAGCGAGGCGACCGGCGAGTCGCTGTAGCCGCCCGACTCGTAGGAGTTCTCGCCGCCGACCACCACGAGGCCGCCGCCGTCGATGACGTGCTCCTGGAGCGCGCTGACGTTCCCGACCTGTGTCGCCGCGCGGTCCTGGACGACGACCGCCGAGTACTCCGCCAGATCGGGGGGGACCGCCGAGGCGTTCGTCACGTCGTACAGGTCGGCGAGGTAGCCCTGGAGCGGGTAGCCCCCGCCAGAGACGTACAGCAGGTCGGGTTTCTCGACGACGCGCACCGTGTGGTAGAACACGTCGTTGCGGTCGTAGACGTCCGACCCCTCGACCTGTGCGGTCACCTCGTGGGCCCCGCGCTCCTCGAAGGTGTGGTTGACCGAGAACGCCCCGTCACCGGCCAGTTGCTCGGAGGCGACCTCCTCGCCGTCGATGGTCACCGTCACGGGCACCGAATCGTCGGCGTCCACGCCTCGCAGCGAGACGGTGAAGTCCGTCGACAGCCCGACGCTCGCGGTCGTCGGCCCCGAGACGGAGACGGCGCGTTCGGTCCGGGCCGGGTCGGGTTCGACCGCGCTGACCGTCGCGTTCAGGCGGCGGGCGTCCTCGGCCGCGACCGCGAGGCTCCGCCCCGCCGTTACCCGCCCGTCCGAGACGAGGACGACGGTCCCGTTGGCCTGCAGGTTGGCCGCGATGCCGTCGCCGATCCGCGAGTCCGTCCCGGTGGCGACCGTCGACGCCGTCACCGGGACGCCGGTCTCCTCGATGTCCGCGGCCAGTTGCTCCGTGACGTTGTCGTAGGGAGCCATGCTCGCCGAGTCGTCGGTCAGCAGCGTCACCGTCGGTTCGCCGGGCGTCTCGCGCGTCTGGACCGTGTAGGGCCCCATCGCGCCGACCACGAGCAGCGCCACGACGAGGACGCGACTCGCGAACAGGAGCCGGCGGCTCCGCGTCGATGCCGTGCGGCCCTGTCCCCCGCGGCGGAAGACGAGATACGCGAAGAGGACGACCGCGACGGGCAGGGCCGCCAGCGGCCAGACGTGCTCGACGCCGACGGTCAGCCCCTCGCGAACGGTACGCGAGACTTCGAGCGGCGTCGACTGCGGGGCGAGCGTGGACGCTACCGTCGGTTCTATCGCGAGGCCGCCCATCACAGGTCACCCCGCCGGCGGACGTAGGCGATCTCGCCGACCACGACGAGGATCGCGAACACCGCGGCGAACTCGGTGAGGCGGCGTGGCACCGTCCGCTGTTCGGTCCGGGTCAGGTTCCCGACCGACTCCGCTCTGTTCTCCAGTTGGTCGACCGCCACGGCCGACTCGCGCTCGTCGAGCAACGCGGCCCCCTCGCGGCGGGACTGCGTCGTGTAGAAGCCCGCCTGCTCGACGTCGACGGTCGGCCCCGCGACGGACCCGTCGGGACCCTCCACGGTCTCGCTGCCGAACCGGACGGTCGCACCCGTCTCGTGGTTCAGCTCGGACAGAGTCCCCCGGTCGGCCAGGTAGAAGACCGTTCGCTTCCAGAACACCGGGTACTGGTAGTTGTACTTGAAACTCGACCGCTCCTCGATGTAGCCGTAGTAGAGCAGGCGTCCGCCATCGCGCTGTGCGGTCGCGATCAGCGGCGACCCCTCGCGGAACTCGACCAGGGCCTGTCCCTCGCGCAGCGAGCCCGTGAGGTACTCCTCGGGGGGTTGGAAGCCGATACCGCGTGTGAGTTCGCTCTCGGCCGCCCGCCGCACGGTCGGGTTGGTGCCGACGCGACCGGGGTCGAGCAGCGACAGACCGCCGTAGTCGGGCATCGGATTCTGTGCCTGGACGGCGACGCCGCCGCCGTTCGAAATAACCTCCTGGCCGGCCGCGACGTTCCCCGGCAGCAACGATTCGCCGTCGACGTTACTGTAGACGATGACGTCGTAGTCGTCCTCGACGGTGGTCGGCGGGCTGTCGACGGTCACCTCGACCTGGTCGAGGACGTCCAGCGCGGTCGTCAAAAAGCGGTTGCGGTCGTTGGTCAACACGAGCACGTCCACGGTCGGGTCGGCGGGTGCGGCGATCGTCGCCTCGTCGTCGGTCGAGAAGGCGTCCCCCGGCGAGAGCGTCGCACGACCGCCACCCGCCGGCACCGAGAACGTCACCGACCCGACGTCGTCGGGACCGAGCGTCAGTTCGCGTTCCTGCTCGCCCAGCGTCACGGTGCGCGTCACGCGCTCGGTGCCGAAGTTCTTGACCGCGAGCGTCACGTCCGACCCCGAGAAGCGGCGGTCGACGAAGCCGACGTTCGCGACGTCGCCGCCGAACTGCCGGAGGACAACGCTGATACCCTGTGCGCGGGTCGTCCGCACGGCGTCGGCCCACTCCTCGCCGGCGAAGTCGCTCACGACGACGACGCGCACGTTCTCGCCGGCCAGCGCCCGCGCCTGGGAAATCGCACCGGCGAGGTCGCCCGGCGCGTCGGTCACCGCGAGGTTCGAGAGCGTCCGCTCGGTGTCGCTGGGCGGACTCCGGCGGAGTACCACCGTCCCGCCGCCGGCCGTCGTCACGAGAGAGGTCGTGTCGGTCACCTCCTCGCGGGCGGCGGCGAGCGCGCGGTCGAACCGGGTCTGCCCGTCGTCCGTCGTCGCCATGCTCGCGCTCGTGTCGACGACGACGATCGTCTCCTCGACGACGGCGCGCTCCGATACCGGAACGTACGGCGCGGCGAGCGCCCCCGCCAGCGCCAGGATAGCGAGTACCTGGATCACGAGCAACAGACTGCGAGCGAGGCGTTCGATCAGCGGCTGGGTCGCTCGCTGGCGCTCCTCCTCGGCCAGGAACCGGAACGTCGGGAGTTCGAACCGTTCGGGGTCCGGCCGGATGAGATACAGCAGGACGACAGGGATCGCAAGCGCGGCGGCTGCAAGCCCGAGGGGGCTGAGGAAAACGTCCGAGAGGGCCATCGTATGGGGTCATACGGGCGAGCTATATGCCTCTTGTGTCACTCGACGAGCGTTCGGGAGAGTGTCGAATAGCCGTTACAGACTCTCTATCGGCCGTGAAACCCCGATTGGCGTGAGCGCGGCTGCTCCAGTAGTCCCGGCCGGACAGTCGTCACCGGCCGTTCGTGTCCTGGGGTCGCCACCGACCCGTCGTCTCCGGGCGGTCGTCACTGGCCGGGGATATCCCAGTTCGCCCGTTCGTCGTCCCCGTTCTCGTCATCGTCGCCGTCGGTCGGGTCCGCGAGATCGAGTTCCTCGACGTCGGTGTCGCCCGATGTGTCCCCATCCCCTCCAGTCTCGCCGCTCGCGTCCTGCTTCGCCTCGGCAGCGTCTTCCTCGACGGGGGCGCCCCCGGCTGTGTCGCCAGTGCCGGCGCGTTCGCTCTCTTCGCCACCGTACCGGTCCGACCCGTCGCCGTACTGGCTCGACGCGTCGTCACCTTCGTCGACCGCGAGGTCGACGTCCATCTCCAGGTCACCCTCGACGGTGTCACCCTCGATGGACGACCCCTCCGTCGAATCACCGCCGGTCTCGTCGGCGTCGGGGCCGCCCGTTTCGACGTCCATCTCCAGGTCGCCCTCGACGTCGTCGACGGCCAGGTCGGACGCCACTGCGGCGGCGCCGTCCTGGAGTGCGTAGGCCCGGTCGCCCTCGCCCGGATCGACGACGACCGAATCGTCCGACTCGATGCCCTCGTCGGTCAGCGTGAAGGCGTCGGATTCGGGCGGTTCCGGGAGGTCGCTCGCAGCGTCGATCAACCGCTCGGCGTCGTCGCGGTACTCGGCGCCCTGCTTGCCGCGCCCGCCCGCCAGCGCGTCGGCCGACTCGCCCAGCCAGTCGGCGGCGTGTCTGAGCGTGTCGGCTTTCTCCTCGGCGCGGTCGGCCACCGTCTCGAAGGCCGGCGTCTCGGCGAACCGCACCGCGGTATCGAGGTGGTCGGCCGCCTCGGCGAAGGCCGGCTCGGCGTCCTCGAACCCGCTCCGGGCCGGGATCCACTCGCGGTCCTCGTAGTCGGCCATCGCCGCTGTGAAGGCCGCGCGTCCCTCGGCGTAGCGCTCGACGCCCAGCCGGTAGCGTTCGAGCGCCGTCTCGTCGCCGCCGATCGCCCCGACCGCCCGCTTGACCGGGTCGACGTCGACGCGCTCCTCGAGGTCCCCGGTCGCCCAGGCGTAGACGACCTCGCCCCGGTGGTCGACGACGAACACCGCCCGCTGGCAGAGCAACTCGCCGGCCTCGGTCTCCAGTTCGACGTCGTAGGCAGCGGCGGCCTCGCCCTCGAGGTCCGAGAGCAGCGGTACGCGCAGGCCGTAGCGCTCCGCGAACGCCTCGTGACTGTACGTGCTGTCGGGCGAGACGGCGAACACCGAGACGTCCTTCTGCATCGTGAACAGGTCCAGGTCGCCGAGGTCCGCCGACTGCATCGAACACGCCGGGTTGAAATCGGCGGGGTAGAAGGCGAGGACGACGATACCCTCCCCGAGCGCCGCGCCGAGGTCGACCCGTTCGCGCTCCCCGTCGACGTACCCCGGGAGCACGACGGACGGCGCGGTGGCACCCTCGGATAGCATTGTTACAGACTCTCGACGTATTCGCATTTATGCTTTCTGGCCTTTTCACGCCCTGAAGCTACCGATCCGTGCGGATCGCTGTCGTTAAGAGGTTCCCGGGAGGGGGCGGAGCGGCCGGGAACGGGGCCGAGCGGTTTTTCTCGCGGGACCGTCTACCGCCGGTGTGGACCTGCACGTGCGCTACGAGGGCGACGACGACCCCGAGAAGTGCTCCGCCCGGAAACTCGCCCGGTTCGACCTCGTCGAGTTACACCGCTCGAACCGCGCGACCCCGCCCGGGATCGTGCTGGACCCGTTCGCCGACCGGGCGCTCTCGCCGGCCGACCGCGAGGGGACGGGTGCCCGCCGCGACCGACTCGTCGCGCTGGACTGCTCGTGGGAGACAGCCGAGCGCGCGGTCGACGACCTCGCAGGAATACACCGGTCGCTGCCCTTCCTCGTCGCCGGCAACCCGGTGAGTTACGGGACGCCGTTCCGACTGAACACGGTCGAGGCCTTCGCCGGCGCGCTCTGTATCCTCGACGAACGCGACCAGGCGGAGCGACTGCTCTCGAAGTTCACCTGGGGACACACCTTTCTCGAACTCAACGAGGAACCGCTCCGGCGGTACGCGGAGTGTGCCGACTCGACGGCGGTCGTCGCCGTCCAGGACGACTACCTGGCCGAAGAATAGTCGGCGCGTCCGTGGCTGCAGCGGTGACGCCGCCGGCGACCGCCACTGCAGTCCGCGGTTCAGTGCCTGATTCCGCCGCTACTCGGCGAACCCGCCGATGACCGGGAGACCGTAGCGCTCACCCTTGTAGGCCTTGTAGGTGAGGAAGGCCCAGAGGGCGAAGCCGATGAACCCGATCACGGGATACATGAGCAACGACACGAGTCCCCACAGGAGTCCGAGCACCGGTACGTCGCCGAGCACCATCCCACCGAGGAACCAGACCACGGTCGCCCCGACCCAGACGAGGAACATCAGGACGCCGAAGGCGATCCCCTGCACGGCGTGGAACTGGACGAAGTCGTCGTCCTCCAGAACGTACATCGCGATCCCGCCCAGCGGCGCGAACAGATACGCCAGCGCACCCGCGAGATTCGAGTCCAGGCCCGTCCCGCTCGAACTCGACGTGCCCGTCCCCGTCGCTTGCGTCGACGCGCCGGTCGAGGGCTGACTCCCGCCGGTCGAGGGCTGACTCCCGCCGGTCGTCGGCTGGTTCTGTCCCGTGGACGGCTGGTTCCCGCCGGTCGAGGGCTGATTCTGCCCTGTCGAGGGTTGATTGCCGCCGGCCGTCGGCTGGTTCTGTCCCGTGGACGGCTGGTTCCCGCCGGTCGAGGGCTGATTCCCGCCCGTGGACGGCTGGTTCCGCCCACTCGACCCGTCCTGCCCGGTCGTGGGCTGGTTCTGCCCCGTCGTCGGTTGGTTTCGCCCGTTCGACTCCCCGTCCTCGTCCTCGTTCGGATTTCGGATGACGGTTTCGTCGTTGACACCCGGTTCGTTGGAGTTGTCGTCTGTCATTGTCGTGTGCTCCGGTCCGTTGCCGGGACCCCGCTCCCCCGGCGCGTTTTCGCTCGATACCGCCGAACCATGGGACGATATCACGCGCATCTCATGTAACTGTTCGCACTAGATGCTTTGACCGGCAGACGAAGCGGCGGTTTCGCGCGTCCGGAAATCGAAATAAAGAGGAACTCGACCGAAATTTCACCGGCGGGCGTTACTTCGAGTTCGCGAACGACCCGAGGACCGGGATCTGGAACCGGTCGCCCTTGTAGGCCTTGTAGGTCAGGAACGCCCACGCGCCGAACATGACGAGTGCGACCAGCGGCGTGATCAGCAGGCTCACGAGCCCGAGCAGGAACCCGATGAACGGGATGTCCCCGAGGACGAATCCGAGCACGAAGTTGAGCACGAAGATCCCGATCCACACGGCGATCAGCGCGACCCCGAAGGCGATCGCCTGGAGCGAGTGGAAGCGTACGAAGTTGTCCTCGCCCTCGAGGAGGTACATCACGACCCCGCCCAGCGGCGCGAACAGATACGCCAGCGCACCCGCCACGTTCGAGTCCAGCCCCGTCGATCCCGACCCTGACTGGGACTCCATGGCCGGTTCCGAGTCCGGTTGTGGCACCGTCGGCGTCCGCTCCGTCTCCGCGACGTCCCGTGTCTCCGTCCCGGCCGTCATCGCACTATCCCCCGACTCTCGCGGGTGCCGGTCGGCCGCCCCGCTTGCAACTGGTATGTTCCAACCATGGCTATAAATGACTCTTAACTCATATAAACATATCTGTAAGATGTCCACTAATCGACGGTAATCGGGAGAATTATCGCCTGAAAGTCGAAATTTCACTCGAGGGCGACGGCGTCGGCAGGCGTGAACGCGGCGAGCAGGGGGACCAGCGGTGCGGCGTAGTCCAGCGCGGGTTCGTTCGAGGCGTAGGACCCCTGGACGTCGAGGTAGGACTTGGCGGGTGCCGGGTCCTCACTGGCGAGGAATGCATCGAGGTCGGGGTCGCCGCCGTTGTGGTTGGGGCCGCCGACGACGTTCCCGGGGACGTTGATGCCCGTGCTGGCCACGAGGCGACTGTGGGGGTTCCCCGGCGGGCGCTCGCCCGACCCGGTGACGTACCCCCGGTCCGTGGGCGTCCGCCCGAGGACGTAGTGGATCTGGTCGCGTGCCGCCGCCCTGTAGTCGGCGTTCGACTCGACCGCGTCGGCCAGCAGGAGGAGCGAGCCGTTGCCGACCGCGAGCGCGTTCGACCCCCAGAAGTAGTCGTTGAGTCCCAGCGAGACGTTGTATCCCTGGTCGCCGACGTGTGCGACGAGGTCGTCGGCCGCGGCCGTCAACGCTTCGGCGATCGTCTCCGTGTGCTCGTCGCTACCGGCGTCGGCCGTGTAGTAGGCCCACTTGCCGAACAGATTGGCGTCGCCCCAGCCGGCGTGGCGGGCCCGACTGCCCACCTGGTCTTCGAGTTCGGCGTCGATATACTCGGCGTAGCGGCTTTCCCCTGTGGTCTTGAGTAGTTCGGCCGCCGCCCAGAAGCGTTCGGTGCGGTCGGTGTCCTGCCGGTAGGCGCCCGAGCCGTCGTTCTGGCCGTCGTCCGACCGGAAGGAGGCGTCGGGGTTGTCCCGGAGGTACTCGTAGCCCGCGACGGCGTTTTCGAGCAGTCGGTCGGCGAAGTCGGCGTCGAACGGCCGGTATATTCGGGCGCCCATCGCGAACGCGCCGACTGCCATCGCCGTCCCGTACGTCGAGAGCCCGAAGACGTAGCGCGTCTGCGTGTCCTCGGCCGGCCGGACGTTCATCCCCGGCCACTGGCTCCCCGCGACCTTGTGATAGAGCGCGCCGTCCGGTCGCTGCATCCGCTCGAACCACTCCAGTTCGAACTTCACCTCCGCCAGCAGGTCGGGTACCCCCGCCTCGCGCTCGGCCTCGCTCACGCCTTCGGGCATCGAAAACTGCCCGACCTCGAACGTGTCGGGGTGCTGTTCGTACGCGAGGAGCAGGTGGCCGACGGTCACCGCCGCCGGCGGGACGTACTTGCCGTAGTCGCCCGCGTCGTACCAGCCGCCGTGGACGCCGACGGCCTCGCCCTCGTCGTGGAACTCGTCGGCGAAGTACATCTCCGCGCCGCGGTCCTGGGGGTGGCCCGGTTCGAGCGAGAGCCCCGTCACGGGGTCGTCGATGGCGGTGTTGGCCCGCCTGAGCGTGTAGCGTCGCCCCACCTCGGCGAGTGTCCGCCCCCAGACGCCCTCGTCGACGGCGAAGGGTGCCGACTCGACGCCGCCGGCGGAGACGACGTACTCGCCGGACTCCGAGAGGTTGTCGAACGCTGCGTGCCGGACCGTATCGCCCGACGCGCCGTCCGTCGTCGGTTCCGAGAGGTCGCCGCTCGCGACTTCGGTCCCGCTGTCGGCGTCGCGGACGGTGAACGACGCCGCGTCGGCACGGACGACCGCCCGCTTCTCGTCGCCCGGCCGGTAGCCGACCTGGTCGACCAGCACCGCGGCGTCCGAGTACGGCCCGTCGTCGGGCGTTTCCCCGGACTCCGTCTCGCCGCCGTCGTTCCCGTCGCCGGTGCTGTCCCCATCCCCGTCACCCCCGTCGCTGCCAGCGTCGCTTTCACCGTCGCCGGTGTCACCGTCACCGCTATCGGCGTTACCGTCCCCACTACCGTCACTGCCATCGCCCGTATCGCCGTCTCCGCCGTCGCCCGCTGCGGGCGTGTCCGCCCCGTTCCCGCCCGGACAGCCGGCCAGTGCCGACAGCCCGACGACACCTGCGGCCAGATACCCGCGCCGCGAGACCATGCTGTTGTTCCCCATGCTTCCGAATTATTTACCCGGATCTTTGTAAATAGTTCACATTCGGTCGCCGGGCGCTCACTCCCCCTCCCAGGAGAGGCCGGCAGGGTCGACGGGCGGCGTGAGCGGACTCGGCGGGACGTCCGCGTGGGGTTCGGGCGCGTTGTAGGCTTTCGGCGCGATGTCGTTGGGCGTGTCGGGATAGAACGCCGATGCGACCGCGTGGAGGTGTTCCCGTCCCACGTCGAGTTCGTACTGTCCGCCGCCGTACATCGTGATGTCGTGGTCGAGGCAGTACTCGACCGTGTCCAGCAGCGCCTCGACCGTGCCAAAGCGGGAGGGTTTGATGTTCAGCCACTGCGGGTCGACCGGCAGCGCCTCGACGCTCTCGACGCCGGTGACCGGGTAGTCCCACGAGAGGCGGTCCTCGGTCCCCGCGAGCGCGTCGCGCGTCTCGTCGGTGAGTTTCGCGTCTTCGAGGACGGCGTCGGGGAACGACTCGGCGACTCGCCGGTAGAGCGCGGGGTCCGGTTCGCTGTCGACGTCGGTCCCCTCGTAGTAGTTCTTGAAGTCGAGGACCCGCACCGCGTCCGTCTCGGCCAGTTCCTCACAGAGGGCGCGGTCCCAGTCGCTCGTCGGGTCGAGTTTGAACTCCAGACTCGGGTCGATGTCGAGCCACGCGTGGACGCGACCGGCGCTCGGTGTCGCTTCGTCCCCGTCATCACCATCACTGTCACCCGCACCGTCCTCGGCGGTCAGACGCGTCGAGGCGACGAACCGGACGGGGTCGTAGGTCCGCCCCAGCGCAGTCGCCAGGTCGGTGTCGGCCTGTCGGAGCGCCAGGTCGAGTGCCGCGCTCTCGACGGCCCACCGGCGGTAGTGCCGCGAAGATTCCCGGTCGGGCGGTTCGGGGAAGAGGTCGACGCCGTCGAGGTGTGTCGAGAACGAATCGAGCGTGTACGAACCGGCGAAATCCCAGTCGAGCGCGCCGTTCTCGTGAGCGCCCCACAGGGTTTCGTGGTCCTCGGTGTCGTAAATGACGTCCTCGCCACGGCCCGTCGCTTCGGGGCCCCGGAGTACGACGACGGTCGTCGTGCGCGTGAACCCGCCGGAAGTGTCCATCTCGCGGGTTTCGAGGTCGAACCCCTCGATATCGAGCGACAGGTCGGCGAGGCTGTCGTAGAGCGTTGTCACGTCCGATAGAACGGACCCAGTCCGGATAAATCTGCGCGGATCTGAGAGGGCGGGGCCAGCGGTGCCGTCGAGCAGTGTTCACCCCTCGCTGAAACCGAGACTGCGAGGGTCGCTAGTGACGAAGCGCCAGCTCGTGCTCTGCGGAGAAATGGCGTTTTCAGCGTCTGATCGCACGATATCGAGGAACCCAAGCACCGACTACGAGGGCCGCGACCCTGGTCGCGGGCCGAACGTGGCCTGCACAGTCTCACCGCGAACGGCGAACGCAGTGAGCCGGCGCGACGCGAAGAAGAACGCTTAACCGCGCCGACGGGAAAGAGGGGGTATGCCCAAGTTCGAACCCGCGGAAGACCGCGTTCTCTCGAAGCTGATCTGCATGCGCTGTAACGCCCGCAACCCCCTGGAAGCCGACAACTGCCGGAAGTGTGGCTACTCGAACCTCCGGCGCAAGAGCAAGGAACGCCGTAACGCGTAGACTGACAGGCTTCTCCGGCCGTTATTCGTCGGGGTATTTCGGTTCTCGCTTCTCCGCTCGTTTCAGTGCCGTCTCTACTACGTCGCGGACGTCCCCGTGGAAGACGCCGCCGTGGCCGCTGTACATCCCCTCGACGCCGTCGGGCATGCGCTCTAGCAGCGTCTCGATGGACTGGATGAGTCGTTCACGGGACTGCCCGGGGTAGTCGGTGCGGCCGAAACTCCCGTAGTCGAAGGCGCCGTCGTCGTGGACCACGACGTCACCGGAAAACAGCGACGCGCCGGAGACGAACGAGACGTGGTCGTCGGCGTGACCCGGCGTGTAGACGACCTCGCACTCCTCGGTCCCGACCGTGACGACGTCGCCGTCCGTGATCTCGTGGGTCCGGTGCGGGTGGTCGTCGTAGGCGTAGACGTCCGGGTCGAACGCCTCGACGACGGGTTCGAGCTGTTCGACGTGGTCGCCGTGCTGGTGGGTGAGGACGACCCGGTCTATCTCGTCGGTGTGCTCGCGGACGACGTCGACGACACCCTCCATGGCGCCGGCGTCGACCAGCGTCGGCGACCTCTCGGGCGCGAGGTAGGCGTTGCAGGTGAACGTCTCCGCGTCCGCCGTGACGTTGACGACTTCCATACCGGACGGTCGGGCGCTCGCCGCTTGAGTCTGGTGGCCCTGCCCTACCACGTCCGACCCGACTCTCCCTCAGCCCGCGAGTCGGACCGGCCGGACGTGTGATCAGTTTGACTCGATATATGGGCGATTTCGCCGGGGCTTTTTTCAACATGAACATTGTAGACATACCTGTATGGGGTTCGGGAGCTACGACGAGTCCGAACAGGAGAATCAGGAGTACGACACAGACCTCGACGACGGCGACGGGGTCTCCACCGGTCAGAACACCCACGATGGCAACGTGGAATACGAGTTCGACGCGTCCAACGACGAGTTACTGGACAGGTTAGCGGAGATCAAAGACAACACGTGAGATGAGAGCCGGGGTTCGCGCCCTGGGACTGGCGGAGTCGTTTCGTGGTGCCGAGAGCACGCTGGCAGGCGCAGTCGTCCGCGCCGACCGCGTCGTGGACGGGTTCGTCTTCGGCACCTGTACGGTCGGCGGTACCGACGCCACCGGGACGGTCGTCTCGTTGTTCGACCGCCTCGGCCGCGAGGACGTCCGCTACGTCTTTCTCGCGGGGGTCGCCCCCGCCTGGTTCAACCTCCTCGACATCCCCGCGATCCACGACGCCGTCGACCGACCGGTCCTCTCGGTCAGTTTCGAGGAGAGCCCCGGGCTCGAACCCGCGCTCCGGGGGGCCTTTTCGGGGGACGCGCTCGACGAACGCCTCGAAATCTACCGCCGGCAGCCGCCGCGTCGGAGCCTGACGGTCAACGACGAGACGCTGTTCGTCCGTGCTGTCGGGATCGACGACGACGAAGCGGCCGACGTCGTCCGGGCGTTCACTCCCGAGGGTGGTCGTCCCGAACCGGTCCGCGTCGCCCGACTCGCCGCCCGCGCCGCCGACGACGCCTTCGACGACGACGGCGACGGCGACGGTGACGGAGATCAGGACGCGAGTTGATTATGCGTCGAAACCGGGCGAGTTTTTTGCCCCTGCCGCGCCGACGCTCCCTATGGACGGCGAGATGGCGGGACTCGAAGTCACGGCCTGCGAGCGTTGCGAGGAGCTGGTCGACAGCCGGAACCGGATCGTCAACGGGGTCGGGCCGGCCGACGCGGACCTCCTCTTCGTCGGCGAGGCACCCGGCGCGACCGAGGACGAAGAGGGCGAACCGTTCGTCGGGCGGAGCGGCGACGTGCTCGACGACGCGCTCAGGGACGCCGGCCTCGACCGGTCGGACGTCCGCATCACCAACTGCGTGCGCTGTCGCCCGCCGGACAACCGCGACCCCACGGAGGCGGAACTCGCCAGTTGCCGTGGCTACCTCGAAACCGAGATCGACCGTGTCAACCCCGCCGTCGTCGTCACCCTGGGGAAGGTGCCCGCCGAGCACCTTCTGGGGCGGTCGGTCGCCGTGACGAACGAGGCGGGCGACGTCACCGAGGCCGGACTCGGCGGCGAACCACGGCGGGTGCTCGTCTGTGTCCACCCGGCGGCGTCGCTGTACGACCCCTCACAGCGCGAGACGTTCGAGCGCACAGTTCGGAAGGCCGCCGACTTCACCGACGACGGCGGTCAGTCCCGCCTCGGCGACTTCTGACGGGTCACGAGACATGAGGTTCCCGACCCGTCACTCGTGGAGGAGGTCGGCGAGCAGGCGGTCGAACCGGTCGACGAGTCGCTCGGGTAGCGAGGGGTCGACCGTCTCGAGGGTGGCGGCGGTCCGGTCGGGGTCGGCGAGCACGACCGTCACACGGCCCCGCTCGTCGCGGGACTTCCGGACGAGGTCCTCGCTCGCGAGCCGGTCGAGATGCCACTCCAGCGTGCTCCGTGCGATCCCGAGGTCGTCCGCGAGCGTGGCCGGGGCACTCGGCCCCCGCCGGAGGAGGGACACGACGACGTCGCGGGCGGTCTCGCGGCGGAGTAACGCCAGCGTGCGCCGCTCGCACTCGTCGCAGTCGGGCGGGTAGTAGTGAGTCCGACCGAACAGGTCGGCGGAGACGACACGGTCGTCGAGTTTGCGGAGGTGGTACTGGACCTGTCCCGGCGCCAGGTCGAGCGCCCGCACGAGTTCGCTGAAGTGAACGCCCGGGTTGGCCTCGACGTGTTCTGCGATCCGCCGGCGGGTCTCGCTCACGCTCCCTCACCCCCGCCGAACGCGCCGCCGCTACTCCGCGCGTAGTAGACGGCCGCGAGCAGGCAGGTCGCGAGCAACGCATCCAGTGCGTGTTCGGCGAAGTGGTGAGCGCCGGGGCCGAGCGGGCCGAACATCGAGAGGGCGGACACCGCAGTGCGGGCGAGCAGCGCCGCGAGCGCGAGGACGACCAGCAGGTACGACCGGGACGCCCGCCGGGCGAACGCGGCCACGCCGAGCACGAGGAGCAGCCCCGACCCGGCGCCGGCGAAGGCGTGCGTCGCCAGCAACATCGGGTCCGGCTGTGGCGCCGCGTGCGCGACCGACGTGAGCGACATACCCCCGCCTAGTCGCCTCGCGCACCTAAGTCCGTCCATCGGACGGTGACGGACGAGCGACGACCGCTCCTCTCAGAAGACGTCCTCGGCGTCGAGTCGGCCGTCCCGGACCGGCCCGCGTGCGGTCACTTCCTGTCCGAGCATGAGCGTCTCGTCGGTCGCGACCTGCATCGTCTCCTCGCCGTCGTCGAGGATGGCGGGGTCACCCGTCTGGACGACTGTCCCGGTGAACTCGACGACGCCCTCCGTCGCCGCACCGCCTGTGCCCGCGTCGCCGCTACCCGTGCTCGTGCCCGTCCCTGTGTTCGTGCCAGTCCCCGTGCTCGCACTTGTGTCCGTCTCCTCGCCGGGCGTCGACTCGCCACCGCCACTGTCGTCACCGGTGAAGGCGCCCAGCCCAGTGCCGGCGCTGCTCTCGCCGTCGTTCCCGCCCGAACCCGAGCGGTCACTGCCACTGCCGCTCGCGCCACCGGGTGCGTTCGTGCCGGCGCCCGTGTTCTCGTCGAGGACGACGACCGTCGAGCGCCACCCCGCGGAGGCCTCGAGGTCGTCCTGCCAGCCGTCCTGTATCTCGGCGTCTGCGACGAACACCTCGTCGCCGGGGGCGATGTCCTTGTCGGCTTTCTCCCCCCACAGCGCGACGCGGATGTCACCCGTGTCGTCCTGGATGCGGACGTTCCGGACCTGGCCCTCGGAGCCGTCGTCGCGGTCGAAGGTCCGCTTGGGGTCGGCCGAGCGCACCACGCCCGCGATGTCGACGACCTCGTCCATCTCGACGCCGTCGATCGGGTCGGTCTCGGGGACGAAGTCGACCTCCTCGTCGATCTCGTCGACCGCACCCCCCTCGCCGACGTGGAGTTCGAGGTCGCCGTCGCGCTCGCGGACGTAGCCGTCGACGACTTCGACCGCGCTCCCGGGTTCGAGTTCGTCGACTCTGTCGGCCCGTTCGTCCCACAGCGTGGCGCGGACCCGTCCTGTCTCGTCGCCCAGCAGGAAGTTCGCGACTCTCCCCTCGGAACCGTCGTCGCGGTCGAACGTGCGGACGGACTCGGTTTCGAGGACGAGCCCGCGGACGTTCACGTCGGACTGGCCCATCGTGAGACCGTCGACCGTCGAACCCCCCGCGAGGTCGACGTCGATCTCGGCGTCGTCGTCGGGTTCGGCCTTGTCGACGGAGACCTCGAGACCGCTGAACCCGTCCTTGGGTCGGCCCGCCACGCGCAGCACCTGCCCGGGTTCGAGGGTCTCGACGACGTCCACGGCCTGTTCGTCCCAGAAGGCCAGGCGGATCGTGTCGGTCTCGTCTGCGGCGTCGACGTTGACGACGCGGCCGTCCTCGCCGTCGCGCTCGAAGGTCCGCAGTTCGCCGATAGAGACGACTTTCGCGAGAAACTTCACCTCGTCCATGCCGGGTTCGACGTCCGCGATCGTCTCGACTTCCCCCTCGTTGAGTTCGTGTGCCAGCAACATCGCGGCCGTCTCCTCGTCGGCGAGCCCACCCATCTGCTCGACTTTCTCCTCGACGGCCTCCCGGAACTCCTCCTCGGAGACGTCCGTCTCGAGGTCCTCGTAGACGTCCTCGATTGCGCCCATTAGTCTGTTCTGGCTCATGGTTGCTCGCCGCTTAAGCGTTGTCGTTGGCCGAGCAACGGCGCTGCGTCTGGCGGTTTCGCCACTGGGGATCTCGCGACCGGCGAACCGGCGTCGCCCAGCGGAGTGTCGGTCGGGGAACGAGTGAACATGGCCCGCCCTGGTCGCCGTCTCGGATATAAATCTACGGGGGTTCTGGTGGGGGGACGGGGACTGTCTCGGCAGACCACGTCGACGCCGCCGACGCGTCAGACCACGCCGGCGTCGACGAGAACGAGCAGACCGCCGCTGACGAGTGCGAGTGCGCCGAAGCCGATACAGACGGCCCAGAAGGCGACGCGGCGGACCAGCGCGACGAGCGCGCCGACGGTCAGGTAGCCGACCACGGCGCTGACGACGAGCGCCACCGCAGCAGCAGCAGGCGGCACCGCAGGCACGCCCGACTCGAGCAGGACGAGCAGACTCGCGCCCAGCGCCGCGGGGATCGACAGGAGAAAGGAGAGTCGCAGCGCGCTCTCGCCCTCGTGACCGCGCAACAGCAGTGCGCTGACGGTCGTCCCCGACCGGGAGACCCCGGGCAGGAGCGCGAGTCCCTGCATCGCGCCCACGAGGACCGCGTCGACGGCGTCGGGCCACGCTTTCTCGCCCAGTCCCCGCGTCTCGGCGACCCGCTGGACGACGCCCGTCCCGACGAGGAGCCCCCCGACGGCCGCGACGAAGGCACCCCCCGCCAGTTCCGAGACGAGCGCCTCGAAGAGGAGATAGACGCCGATCCCGACGACCCCCGAGGTCAGGGTCGCGATGCCGAAAAACGAAAGGTCCGCGCGCTCGCCCTCGAATGCTTCCCGGGGTCGCCAGTCCGGGGCGTCACGGACGAGGTCGACGACTTCCCCGCGGTAGTAGGCGAACGCGGCGACGGCCGTCCCGGCGTGGAGCAACAGGGCAAAGCGCGTCGAGTCCCCACCCGACTCGCCGGTCGTGAGCGCCAGCGCCAGCGCCACGCCGCCCTCGCTGGAGACCGGCAGCCACTCCAGGACGCCCTGGACGACGCCCAGGAGGAGCGACAGGATCAGGGCGTCTCCGTCCATACCCACGCTGGCGACCCCTCCGTGCAAATGCCTTCCGTCACGAGGTGACGAGGTGACGACGACCGCGACCTGCCGGGAACCCGTGGACGACTGCGGTCTGTCGGTGACCCACGGAGACCACGGCCTGCCACGGTCACACACACCCATCAGAGAAAGTATATGTCGGCCGGGAGCGTATCGCTTCGAATGCAAGCGGAGGTGGTCGCAACGGCGTGGGCGGACCTGTGGGCCTGGGTAGTCTCGCTCCCGTCCTGGCAGGGCTTTCTGCTCGTCGTCGGTTGTTCGGTCCTGGTAGCGTGGGTGATACAGGTCGGCGGCGACGTCCTGATCCGGCGGGTCACCCGCCGCGTCCCGGGCGACGTCGACAGCGCCGTCTTCGGGAGCATCCACCCGCCGCTGTACGTGACGGTCGTCCTCGTCGGCGCGTATCTCGGCATCGAGTTGCTCGTCGTCGAACCGGGTGCGGAGCCCAGCGCCCCCCTCGAAGCATCGTTGCTGACGGTCCTCACCCTCGTGTGGGCGTACTCGCTGGCGCGGATGGGGCGGCGCGTCTCGAACGAACTGACCGGCGACACCCGGTTCGACAGCCGCGTCGTCCCCATCTTCCAGAACGTCTGGTCGGCGGTCCTCCTCGGGGCGAGCGCCTTCCTCGTGCTCACAGTCTGGGAGATCGACATCACGCCGCTGCTCGCGTCGGCGGGGATCCTGGGGATCGTCATCGGGCTCGCGGCGCGGGACACCATCGCCAACCTCTTCGGGTCGATCGCGCTGTACGCCGACGGCACCTACTCGGTGGGTGACTTCATCGTCCTCGAGTCGGGCGAACGGGGCCGCGTCGAGGACATCTCCATCCGGTCGACGGTCATCCGGAGCCGCGACGACATGCTCGTGACGGTGCCCAACTCCGTGCTCAACACGGCGACCATCACCAACGAGTCAGAACCCCAGCGCGAACGCCGGGTGCGCATCCCCGTCGGCGTCGCCTACGGAACCGACCTCGACCACGCCGAGGCCGTCCTGCTGGGCGTCGCCGAAGGTGAACGACTCGTCCTCGACGACCCGTCGCCCCGGGTTCGGGTCCGCGGGTTCGGTGACTCCGCCGTCGACGTGGAACTGCTGTGCTGGGTCAACGAGGCCGTCCTGCGGGGGCGGGTGAGTCACCGACTGTTCAAGGCCGTCTACACCGCCTTCACCGACGAGGGCATCGAGATCCCCTTCCCCCAGCGCGTGGTCACGATGAACGAGGGTGGGGGGGCCAGGTACTCCGTTCCCGAGTCCGTACCGCCTGCGAGCGCCGACGGCGAGACGAGCGGGAACTGATACGAAACGAACATCTCCGACCGACGCTGAATCGAACGCTGCCCGAGCGGCACCTCGACAGTGTCACCGATCACACCGATCACACCGCTCGTCGCCGTCAGAGCCAGTCCGACGGGAGTTCCTCGCGGTGGTCGTCCAGCAGTTCGAGCAGCGGCGCGACCTCCTCGAAGCGTGGCCCCCGGGTGACTTCGCCGGCGTCGCGGTCCCACTCGACGAACCCGTAGTCTTCCAGTTTCGGCAGGTGGACGTGGTGCATCCTGACGAGCAGGTCGATTTCGTCGCCTTCGTCGGTCCCGCCGTCGGTCTTCGACGCCACCAGGTCGTCTTCCTGCGGGTTGCTCTCCAGCAGCGCGAGCAACAGCACACGACGCTGCCGATCAGCCAGCGCGTCGAGCGCGTCGTCGAGCGATCGGTCCTGCGTCGTGTCGGTGACCATACGTCCCAAAGGGGGGGGAAGACGGATGAACTATCGAGAATTTCACGCTGATTCGACATTGTGAGGAACCGGGTGACAGGACCGCAGCCCTGCGATCCGTCCGCGTCTACCAGTCTTCGTCCGTCCAGACGACGATGCCGCCGGCGCTATCGACGACGACGTCGATGCCATCGTAGGAAAACGAGACGCGGGTCGTCGCGTCGGTCGAGTGGGTGACGAGCGCGTTCAGTGCGTCGGTGTCGAGTACCTCTTCGAGGACAGGGAGGTCCAGCGGGTCGCGACCGGTCGCGCTGGCGACCGCCTTGACGACCGCCGTGCTCGGTGACTCCACGCCCTGGTAGTCGTAGCGTTTCACCCCTCCGCCGAGCGTCTCCCCGTTCCCCGACCCGGACCGCATCTCGTCAGCCACGGTATCGCATCTCCGTCGGCGCGCTCGTCACTGCGAGGCCGGGTCTCTTCCTGACTCGCGCGGGTTGCCCCCGAACCATAGGCCCGAACACGTCAGGGACACACAAAAATTTGTTGTGAGAATCCGAGTGAAAGAACGGTATCGAGCGATGGCGGACGAGTCAGCCGTGGTCGCCGTCGAGTTGCCAGGCGAACATCGCCCTGAGGACGACGACGAGGCTGTTGGTCGCGCCCGACCCCCAGATGGCGGTTTCGTCGAGCGTCTCGGGCGGGTGGTCGCTGTCACCGGGAACGAGGACACTCACGAGCGTCTGCTCGCGGTCGACGAGCAGGAGTCGCCCGGCGGGGTCGTCCGACCAGTCCCACAGCGACCCGAACAGTTCCGCTTCCGGTACCTCCTCGCGGATCTCCGCCTCCACGGGCTCGGAGATACCGGCCAGTCGCACGGTGACGTCGCGCGCCGCCGCCGCGCGCAAACTCTCGACGACCGGGTCGGTGAGCAGTCCCTCGACGGTCATGAAGACGACTTCCTCCCCGGCCGAACCGACGAACTCCACGACCCGCTCGGTGACGGCGTCGCGACCCCTGACGGTCCAGACGCCGCGTTGCTCCTCGGTCCGGGCGGTCGTCTCCAGCGAGTCGAGCGCGTCCACCAGGACGTTCACCCGGTGGACGTACTCCCGTTCGAACTGTCTGGCGGCCGTCTCGGTGGAGACTGCCCAGAACCGCTTGGGGGAGGACTGCTGGACGTCGACCAGCCCCCGCTCCCGGAGTTCCTCGACCGCGTCGTAGACCCGCGTCCGCGGGACGTCGGCGGCGTCGCTGACCTCCCGGGCTGTCGCGTCCCCGAGGTCGACCAGGGCGACGTAGGTCCGGGCGGCGTACTCGCTCAGTCCCAGGGCTGTAAGTTGGGCGACTGCCGTCGCCGTGGGCCGGTCCGGCGTATCGGACGACATGTGTATGCAAACGGTCTGTCGGAAACTGCCACAGGGGGCAGTCCCTGCACACGGCGACAGAGAGGTTGGGACCCGTCCTGCTGCCGTGCGCCGTTCGTACGGTGAGAGCGCTTCCCGTAAAGCTCTATTGTGAGGAAGTGGGTGAATGGAGTTTCAGGCAGGACAAGTACTAGACGACAGTCGGATAGAGACACGACTTTGTTGTAACTGAACGAGTAACATCCCTCGACGGGTGGAACGACGCCCCCTCACAGACGAGAACGGCGTTACTCGGCCGCACACACGGCGCTGTGGCTGTCTCGCGTTCCGGGGAAACGACTTTCCGAGAGAACGCGCAACAGGGTGCTAGCTACCGACTCGCCGGTAGAAATGGTTGGGACCCATGGATGAACTCTCGAATCACGACGAAGCGATCGAGTTGCTCCAGCAGCTCGGTCTCAAGGAGTACGAGGCGAAGACGTTCGTGGCGCTCTCGCGGGTGCCGCGGGCGACGGCCAAGGAGATCAGTTCGATCTCGGAGGTCCCGCGCACCCGGGTGTACGACGCGACGCGGGTGCTGGAGACCAAGGGACTCATCGAGACCCAGCACTCCAGCCCCCAGCAGTTCCGCGCCGTCCCCGTCGAGGAGGCTGTCGAGACGCTCAGACGGGAGTACGACTCGCGGACGGACACGCTCCGGGAGACGCTGCAGGGGCTCGAACCCGCCCAGTTCGACGACGACCCCGAGGCCACCCACGAGGTCTGGGCGCTGGCCGGCGACACGACGATCTCCGAGCGGACGCGGCGACTGGCGGAGGAGGCCGACAACGAACTCGTCATCGTGATCGGCCACGAGGGTGTCTTCACCGACGACCTCGCCGACGCGCTGGAGAAGACCCGGGCCCGCGGCGTCTCCGTCATCGTCGGGACCCTCGACGAGTCCCTGCGAGAGCGCGTCGAGGCGGCGCTCCCGGAGGTACAGGTGTTCGTCTCGGGACTGGACTGGCTGACGAACGCGGCCGGCAACGGCGACGACACGGAGATCAGCCGGCTGTTGCTGGTCGACCGGAGCACTATCCTCGTCAGTTCCTTCGTCCGAGGGGGCGGCGGCACGCGAAAGCAAGAGCACGCGGTGTTCGGCCGCGGCTTCGACAACGGGTTCGTGGCGATCGCCCGCCGGCTGATGGCGACCGGTCTCGACGCCGTCGGTCGCTCCGGTACCGGGAGCGAGTGAGTCGCGGCAGGTGACGACAGCGCCTCGCGCTTCGAAAGCGAATTACGCCGGCACCTCCCATCGAGAGGCAATGACCGACGACGCCGACGTGCTGGCCACGGCGCGGGCCGCCATCGAGACCGGGCCGCTCTGTGACCCGTGTCTGGGCCGCCTCGTCGCCGACCGGAGTTTCGGACTGACCAACCGCGAGCGGGGCCGCGGCCTCCGGGTCGCCGTCGCGCTCGGGGACGACGTTCCCGTCGACGACCTCACGCCCGACGAACCGTGCTGGGTCTGTGAAGGGCACTCGACCGAGGAGCGCGTCGTCGAGTGGGCCGAGCGCGCCGCCTATCACCTTGACGACTACGACTTCGACACCTTCCAGGTCGGAACGCGCGTCCCGGCGCTGTTCGAGGAGAACGACCGCCTCCTCCGGGAAGACGTCGGTCTCGACCCCGACGCCGGCGAGGCGCTGAAATCCGAACTCAACCGGGAGGTCGGCAAGCGGTTCGGCGGGGAGACCGGTGCCGAGGTCGACTTCGAGCGCCCCGACGTGCAGGTCACGCTGAACCTCGGCGACGACACCGTCGAGACGCGGGTCAACTCGGCGTTCGTCTACGGCCGCTACCGGAAACTCGAACGCGACATCCCCCAGACGAAGTGGCCCTGCAACGACTGTTCGGGGACGGGACTCGTCCGGGGCGAGATCTGCGACGGCTGTGACGGGTCGGGCTATCGCTACGACGAGAGCGTCGAGCAACTCTCCGCGCCGGTCGTCGAGGACGCGATGGACGGCGAGAGTGCCACGTTCCACGGCGCCGGTCGCGAGGACGTCGACGCACGAATGCTGGCGGGCGGCCGACCGTTCGTGATCGAGGTCGAAGACCCCCACACCCGCAACGTCGACGTCGACGCGCTCGAAGCCGAGATCGACGAGTTCGCCGACGGCAAAGTCGCGGTGTTCGACCTGCACCTCGCCACCCACTCCATGGTCGAACGCGTCAAGGAACTCGCCGCCTCGAAGACCTACCGGATGGCCGTCGACTTCGACGAACCGGTCGACGACGAGAGTTTCCGGAGCGCCCTCGACGAACTGCGGGGCGCGACGGTCGAACAGCGCACGCCACAGCGCGTCGACCACCGGCGGGCGGACATCGTCCGGACGCGGGAGGTGTACGATATCTCCGGAGAGTTGGACAGCGAAACGACGGCGACCGTCGAACTCCACGGCGAGGGCGGGCTCTACGTCAAGGAACTCGTCTCCAGCGACGAGGGTCGGACCGAGCCGAGTCTCGCCGGACTGCTCGGCGTGGGTGCGGACGTGACCGCCCTGGACGTCGTGGATGTCGAAGGCGAGGAGGAACCGTTCCTCACCGAGGAGTTCGTCCGGGAGGCGGGCGACGGCGGGTCAGACGCGTAGGTTCAGCCGGATGACGTCGCGGTTCACAGATAGTGGATACCGCGGTCGTCAGGTTGGCGTTCCGCCAGGTGTGCATCCACGGCTTTGACGACGTCACCGATCTGTCGACCGTCTTGCTGTACGAATACGAGTCCTGTGTGGTCCAGACCTTCGCCTTCGACGAGCGAGAGAAAATCGTCGTCGAACGTCAGCAGGATCCAGTCGTTGTCGCGAGCGTACGAGAGTTGTGTTCGGTCCGGTTCCCCGAGTGTCCCCTCTTCACGAGCGGTCAGAACCATCCAGCCACGGCGCCGCAGTCCATCCGCGACCGGGATCCAGACGCTCTCGTCGCAGTAGACAGTCCTCATACGGAAGCAGGCTCTGCTCCCCGGAACTCGTCGATGTGGTCGAAGTAGTACGCTAGCGCGCGATGGACGTCGCCGAGAGTCAGGTCGGGGTATAGCTGCGTGATTTCGTCGGGGTCGTATCCGCTGTGTTCGTAGGCGCCGGCGACGTCCTCGACCCGGATGCCAGTCCCCTCGATTGTCGGGGCTCCGTCGCTGTGTTCGCTGTCCCGGACGATTGTCATATGAGAATACTACGCTACCGTTCGTCTTGAAACACGTGGTCAGGTCACTCGACACTCGATGGACGAAACCACCGGACAGCGCGACGACGAGCGTCAGACGCGCGGCATCGCCGGCGCGAGTTTTTAAGTGATCGCCCACAGAAGCCGGGGTAATGCGCGAGTTCGGCGTCGACGAGGCGGGCAAGGGGCCGGTCCTCGGGTCGATGTTCGCGGCGGCGGTCGTCACCGACCCCGCGGACCTCCCGGACGACGTGGGCGACTCGAAGGACATCGCCCCCCAGCGCCGCGAGGAACTCGCCGCCGAGATCCGCGAAATCGCCGCGAGCGTCGGCGTCGCGGAGGTGTCCGTCGAGCGTATCGACGACGAGGAGACGGACATGAACTCGCTGACCGTCGCCGCCCACGCCGAGGCGCTGACCGCGGCACTGGGCGACCTCGACGACCCGCCGCGAGCGCCCGGGAGCGCCGAGTCGACCGCCGACCCGGACGCGGACGCGGATTCCCTCTCAGGGTACGTCGACGCCGGCGACACGAACGCCGTCAGGTTCGAGCGCCGGGTCGCAGACGGGGTCGCCGACCGACTCTCGACCGAGGGGTCGTCCATCGAGGGCGACACCGTCGAGGGAGACACCATCGAGGGCGAACTGGGCGCGGGCGTGGCAGTGGACGTCCGCGGCGAGCACGGTGCCGACGAGACCTATCCCGTCGTGGGCGCGGCGAGTATCGTCGCGAAAGTCGAGCGCGACGCCCACGTCGACCGCCTCGCGGCCGAGTACGGCGAGGTGGGCAGTGGCTACCCGGGCGACCCCGCGACACGGGAGTTCCTCGAAGCGTACGTCGCCGAGCACGAGGCGCTCCCGCCGTGTGCGCGGGCCACCTGGAAGACGAGCCGGGACGCACTGGCCGACGCTACCCAGTCCTCGCTCGGCGAGTTCGAACCCGACGGCGGACGAACGACGGAAAGCGAGGGCGATGCGAAGGCCGACGGTGGGCGAGCGGGCCCGAAACCGACGACGCTCGACGACTTCTGAGAAGAGCGGCTATCTGCTGGGCTACTCTTCGCGCTGTTCCTGCCGGAGGACGAGGTTCCGGAGGATGTCACCGTAGGCGGGGCGGGTGATGAGCACCCCGACGAGGACGCCGACGATGGTGACGATGGCGAAGCCGCTCAGGTCGCCGAGTCCGAGCACCGTCAGTGGACTCATCGCGAGGATGGTCGTCGCGGCGGCGGCGCCGATCACCCAGAACGCCTTGCGGAAGCGGTTCTGGAAGACCCTGCCGGTGGCGACCTCCCCCTGCTGGAGGATCTCGTCGGCGATGATGATCAGGTCGTCCACCCCCGTGCCGATGACGGCGATAAAGCCGGCGATGTGCGAGAGGTTCAGCGCGTACTGCACCGAGGCGACGAACCCGAGCAGGATGAGCACCTCCGACATGGCGGTGACGATCATCGGCAGGGCCACCCGCGGGTTGCGATAGCGCAGGTAGACCATCCCGCTGACCGCGAACACCGCCATGATCCCGACGATCAGCGAGTTGACCTTGAACCGCTGGGCGAGCGATGGCTCGAGTTGCGTGCTGCGGGCTGCATCGAAGTTCAGCGGCGCGGGTAACTGGCCCGCCCGGAGGCTGATCTCCAGTTCACGCGCCTCGGACATGTTGGTCGTCTCCATCTGGAAGGTGGGGCTCTTGGCGAACTCGCCGGAAGCGTACAGTTCGGCCAGTCCCTGCCGGACGCCGCCGGCGAAGACGACGTCGCCGTTCAGCGTCGCCACCAGACAGCGGCCACGGGTGCTCTGGGGGTCCTCTTCGTCGTAGTTACAGGTCGTCGCCTGGCCGAACCCGTACTGGACCATCTCCTGCTGGTAGCGCTCGGCGACTGTCTGCCGGAGCGTCACCGGGACGACGGCGCCCGACCCGCCCTGTGACTGTTCGGCCGCGCTGATCCGGCGGAAGTCGCCCTGCGTGAGGACCTGCTCGTGGACGTAGGTGCCGTTCTCGGCGGGGTAGACCGCGTAGACGCGGACGACACCACGCTCGTCCAGTAGCGACCGCAACTCACCGAGGTCCCTGTCGGGCGCGGTGATAGAGATGAACTGCTGGCCGCCGGTCGACCGGAGCGTCGAGACACTCCCGCTGTCCAGCGCGGACTGCGTGAGTTTGTCGCTGATGACCTCGACCATCTCCTGGCGGGTCTGCTGGGTGACGCCGTCCCTGACCGTCGAGGGCTGGTAGCCCTGTGCTTCCAGGACGGTGCGGAGTTCCTCCTGTGTGACGTTGCGGACGAACACCTCGACGGTGCTCGACCCCGCCGAGACGCGGACGTCGATCGGGTCGACCGAGAGTTCGTCGGAGACGTTCGTCGCGAGAGAGACCTCGTCGTCCGCGGAGACGTTCACGCCCTCGGCGGTGATCCCGACCGCCGGCGCCTGCAGGCGCGTCCCGCCGTCGAGTTGGATCCCGTACTGGAGGTTGGTCGGCCCTGTGCCACCGCCCGCGGATCCCGGCGGTGCGCCGGGCACCAGCAGCATGATACCGCTGCCGACGACGAACAGGACTAGCAGGACGACCCGCCAGTTCTCGCGCACGTTCATCGGGTCACCCCCTCGAACTTGTACCAGCGCAGCAGACTCAGGTTGAGCATGTAGGTGTTCATGAGGTCGGTCGTCAGCCCGAGCACGAGCACGAACCCGATCTGGGCCATGAGGTCGATGTTGTAGAACGACGCCATGATGGCCATGACCGTCATCGCGGCGATGGACGTGAGCGTCATCGAGACGCCGGTCCGCATGGCAGCGTAGGTACTCTCGTAGAACTCGCCGCGCCGGCGGAGGATGTGGTTGTTCAACAGGATGTCGGAGTCGACGCTGTACCCGATCAGCATCAGGAGCGCGGCGACGGTCCCCAGCGAGAGTTTGACCCGGAGGAGACTCAACACGGCCAGCGGGATCATGATGTCCGAGAACGCGGAGACGATGATCGCCAGCGAGGGGACGAACGTCCGGAAGAGGGCGAAGGCGAGCAGACTCATCCCGACGAACGCGATGGCGAGGCCGATCAGCGCGATCCGCTGGCTCTCCTCGCCGAACGTCGCCGGCGTCTCGCCGCTTCCCAGCACCGTCATCCCGGCCGATTCGGCCTGGTTCACCAGGCTCGTGACGTCACCGGCCTCGTTGTCGAAGGTGAGGACGTAGGTGTTGGCCTGCCCGCCGACTCCCTGGATCGACACGGGTTCGGGACTGAACGTGTTCCCGATCTCGGCCGTCGACATGGAGGACTCGACGGTCAACTGGGACCCGCCCGTGAACTCGATCCCGAGGGCGACGGGGGACCCGGTCAGCATGAACGACCCGGCGAGTACCGCGATCGCGACCAGTAGCACGGCCAGTGGCACGGCCGCCAGCTGGCGGTTCGAGTACTGGTCGTAGTCGATCTCCGGTACTTCGAACTCGACCATGCCGTGGGGTGTGGGGGGCCGCCCGATAAGCCTTCTCTTTGCTCGCCGCGGCCCGTGCCGGCGTCCGAGGACCTCGTTCGGACCGGAGAGCGCCGCTCGACTCCGTAACGGGACCACCTCTGAAACGGAACGGTCGACCGATCGAACCGCCGCTGCCGGGGGCGTCTGCCACCCGGGCGAACGGGCGAACGTGGCCGGACCCAAAGGCACTTTGTACTGCGTTTGTAACGTTCGGCAATCGCATGTCCCGTAGTCCGTCGCTACCGGACCGCCCCAGGCTCGACCTGGACCCGGAGATGTCGCCCTCGGAACGGCTGGCGGCGCTCCGGGACCACTACGAGCGACTCCTCGAAGTGAATCGCACGCTCGAAGACCAGCTCGACGCCGCCAGGGAACGGCGCCGCTCGCTGACCGACGAGGTCGACCGGATCGAGCGGGAAAACGAGACGCTGAAGACCTCCTCGCTGTACGTCGCCACCGCCGAGGAGATCACCGACGACGGCGTCGTCGTCAAACAGCACGGCAACAACCAGGAAGTGCTGACGGAGGTCCCGCCACAGCTCGGCGAGGGACTGGAAGCCGGCGACCGCGTCGCTATCAACGACTCCTTCTCCATCCAGGACCGCCTCGACGCCGAGACCGACGCCCGCGCCCAGGCGATGGAAGTCGACGAGTCACCCGACGTCACCTACGACGACATCGGCGGCCTCGACGAACAGGTCCGCGAGGTCCGCGAGGCCGTCGAGGAACCGCTCGTCAACGCCGCCCAGTTCGACGCCGTCGGCATCGACCCGCCGTCGGGCGTCTTGCTCCACGGCCCGCCGGGGACGGGGAAGACGATGCTCGCTCGCGCGGTCGCCAACCAGACCGACGCCACGTTCATCAAGATGGCTGGCTCGGAACTCGTCCGGAAGTTCATCGGCGAGGGGGCCCGCCTCGTCCGCGACCTGTTCGAACTCGCGAGCGAGCGCGAGCCCGCCATCATCTTCATCGACGAGATCGACGCCATCGCCGCCAGGCGCACCGAGTCCAAGACGTCCGGTGACGCCGAGGTCCAGCGGACGATGATGCAACTGCTCTCGGAGATGGACGGCTTCGAGGAGCGTGGCGAGATCCGCATCATCGCCGCCACGAACCGCTTCGACATGCTCGACCGCGCAATTTTGCGCCCCGGTCGGTTCGACCGGCTCATCGAGGTCCCCAAGCCCGACGCCGAGGGTCGCGAGCGCATCCTCGAGATCCACACCCGCGACATGAACCTCGCCGACGACCTCGACTTCGCCGAGCTGGCCGAGCTGACCGAGGACTTCTCGGGCGCGGAACTCGCCAGTCTCGCCACCGAGGCCGGCATGTTCGCCATCCGCGACGGCCGCACCGAGGTCCGCCTCGAGGACTTCGAGGACGCCTTCGAGAAAGTCGAGGACGGCGACCCCACTGACGGCGTCCCGGTCGCGTTCTACTGACGCGACACCGAACCGTTTTCCCCGCCCCTGCCGTCCCGTCGACCATGAGCGCCGGCGAGGAGTTCGACGAGTGGGCCCGCGACGGCCGCGACCAGGGCATGGAGGAACGCCACTGGCACACCGCCAGGCACGCACTCGCCCGGATGCCCGTCGAATCCGGGGAGACCGTACTGGACCTGGGCTGTGGTAGCGGCTACGCCGGGCGAGCACTGCGCGAGACCAAGGACGCGGCGCGTTCGTACGGCCTCGACGCCTCCCCCGAGATGGCACGCAACGCCCGCGAGTACACCGACGACGCGCGCTCGGGCTACCTGAACGGCGACTTCGAACACCTGCCTTTCGAGTCGAACAGCGTCGACCACTGCTGGTCGATGGAGGCGTTCTTCTACGCGCGGGACCCGGACGCAGTCCTGCGCGAACTCGTGCGCGTGCTCCGTCCCGGCGGGACCTTCTACTGTGCGGTGAACTTCTGGGCGGAGAGCGTCCACACCCACCGCTGGGCCGACCGGATCGACGTGCCCATGGTGTGCTGGAGCGAGCGCGAGTACCGCGAGGCCTTCCGGTCGGCGGGGTTCGCCGTCGCGAGCCAGGACCGTATCCCCGACGACGAGACCGAGATCCCACCCGAGAGCGAGTTCCCCACCGAGGAGTGGGAGACCCGCCAGCACATGGTCGAACGCTACCGCGACCACGGCACCCTGCTGACCGTCGGCGTCGCCTGATGGACGCCACCGTCGAACTGACTGCTTCGCTCTCAGGGCACGCGCAGTCGGACCGTCCAGAACTCGCGGAACGCGTCGGCGAGCGCCTCCTCCGGGTCGCCCGTCGCGTCGACGGCGGCCGTCGCGTCGGCCCCGTCCTCGAACTCGTCGAGCACCGTGCGCTCGCCGACGACGTACAGCCTGTTCGCGGGGACGTCCAGGTCGACATCGACGTCTTCGAGCGCCGCCCGACACCGGTCGAGGTGGTCGTCGATCTGTGCGTCCCGAAGCCGCTCGAAACGGGCCTGTGAGAAGCCGCCCTTGGAGTGTTTGCTCTTCAGCTCGGAGTCGAACCCCTGGAATGCAACGCGTTCGTGCCCCTCGTAGACGCCCAGCGCGAAGAGATCCGACCGGACGAGCGCGAGGGCAAACCGGCCACGGGGTTCGAACCGTTCGCGCTCGATTCGAAAGCCCTCGCCCCACTCGGTAAAGGGCGCGGGCGGGTCGGGGACGGAGAGACAGGTGCTCGCGAGCCCGGCGTCGTCGGTGACGGCGAGGCAGGGTGCGGCCCGCCCCACGAGCGCCGCGCGGTCGCCGAACGCCTCCCGTACCTGTTCGGGCAGGTTGTGCCCGTCGGGGACGTAGGCGGTGAACGCCCCCTCCTCGCCGGTCGCCAGCGATTCCAGGCGGTCGAGCACCTCCCCGCGGCGGTCCTCGTGCAGTCGCTCGGTCCGCGCGAACGACCGCTCGCCCTGTGCTTCGTCGCGGAGTCGGTCGACCGTGCCCTCCAGTTCGGCGATGCGGTCCTCCAGGCGGTTGACGCGCTCTTCTGCGGCCTGTCTGTCGCTGGCTGCCTCGGAACGGCGCTCGCGCTCGGCCTCCAGCTCGCGCTCGCGGTGGCGCAGTTCCTCTTCGAGTTCCTCGATCCTGGCTTTGAGTTCGGCGCGGCCGAGCAACTCGTCGAGCATCACTCGACGTGGGGGGCGCCGGCGGGCTTAAATCCCCGTGGGACCGCCGCCCTCGTCGCGGCTGGTGTCCCCACTCGCCACGCCCGCCTCGCTGTCGCTGCCGACGGTCGGGAGTCCCTCGGCGACCGAGAGGAGCTGGCGCGCGCGGTCGGCTTTCGCGAGGAAGACTTCACGGAGCGCCGGCGGGTTGCGGATGTCGGTCTCCTCGACGAGCGATTCGGGGACCACGAGCGTGTCGGCGGGCACGTCCGCCTCGCCGCCGACTGTGAAGTGTGTGTTGCCGAGTTTCATCACCAGCGGGAGGTCGGTCCGTTCGACACCCTCGCCGGTGTACAGTTGCTCGTTGACCTGCTCGTGCTGGGCACGCGAGATGGCCGCGCGCCCCGCCCCGTCCGGCTCGACGTAGAGCCGACCCAGGTAGTATCCGCTCGAGAATCGCTCGAACATGCTGTGCGTGTGACTCTCTGCCACGACCACTGATAAGCCTTCCCCCGTATCCTTATCCCGTCGTGCATTTTCACCGCAATTCTTGCCCGTGAGTGGTCGGTCGGCGCGGTCGAGGTCGATTTCGGTCCAGCCGGTCGATCGACTCGGTCACGGTCGTCGGTTCGGTACGGCTTAGTGTCCGCGCCCCCGCTTGCCGGACATGGACGGCTGGTCCGGGGCCGGGCAGCGGTGGTTCGGGGACGAGCGCCGGAGCCCGATCCCCCGGAAGTGGGCGCGGTACTACCTGGAGAACGCGCCGAGTCTCGTCTGGCTGGCCTTCGCCAACGTCGCCGCCGTGTTCGTCGGGATCCACTTCTATCTCCCCCAGCTCAACGCAACCGACACGCTCGTGTGGCCGCTGCTCCTCGACTCACCGGTCGCCGTCGGCCTGATGGCCCTCTCCGTGGCGACGCTCTTTCCCAACCTGGGTAATCGGCTCGACGACGCACCGCAGAACCTCGTACTCGCCTATCTCCACACCATCGCGTTCGTCTGGCTCGTCAAGATGGGGTTGTGGACGGCGCTCTCGCTGAATCTCCAGTTCTCGCTGTACTTCCCCCGCCCGTGGAACTACTTCGGCGTCCTGGTGACCCACGTCCTGTTCATTCCGGAGGCGTACCTCGCGCCCCACTACGGTTCGACGACGAAGGGTGCGCTCGTCACGGCTCTCGTCCTCGCGCTCGGCAACGACGTCTTCGACTACGCCGGCGTGTATCTGCAGGGAATTCCGCCGTATCACCCGCGGCTCGAAGCGACTCCCAGCCTCGTCCTCGTGGTCGGGACTGTGCTCATCTCGGTCCTGTCGGTGGCGCTGGCCGCCCGTGCGTTTCCCCGATTAGACGCTTGATACGTTGAACGTGCGTAGTGCAGGACCTGTTGCGACCAACGTACGCCGAGTGAAACGAGGCGTTTCCCCGCCGGAGCCGTCGAAGACGGCGGAGGCGGCCTTTTTCACCCATGTTTTTGCCGCGAGTGGTACCCGCAGGGAGCGAAGCGACTGAGGATACCCGAGCGGGAAAAAGATGGTGCTTTTCACCCCGGACCGTCGAGTGGAGGGCAATGAGTACACGTGGCCGGACGATCCGACTGGGGACGCGGGGGTCGGACCTGGCCCTTCGACAGGCGGCGACCGTCGCCGAACGCCTGGAGGGTCGCCGGTTCGAGGTCGAACTCGTGACCGTCGAGACGACCGGCGACCGGATCACCGACGAACTGATCCACCGACTGGGCAAGACCGGCGCGTTCGTCCGTGACCTGGACGAACAGGTGCTGTCGGGCGACCTCGACGCCGCCGTCCACTCGATGAAGGACATGCCCACGGAGATGCCCGACGACCTCGTGGTTGCCGGTGTTCCCGAGCGCGGTCCGCCGGGGGACCTGCTCTGTACGCCCGACGGGGTCTCGCTCTCGGCCCTGCCCGAGGGTGCCGTGGTCGGTACGTCGAGCCTGCGACGGGGCGCACAGTTGCTGGCGAATCGCGAAGACCTCGATATTGAGCCACTGCGGGGCAACGTCGATACCCGCGTCGAGAAGCTCCTCGCCCCGACGGTCCAGCGCGAGTACCAGCGCCGGCTGGACGCCGGGAGCGAGGAGACCGATTTCGCCGAGTACAACGAGGTCGACGACGGCGATGGGGACGAGGAGACAGACGGGGACGGCGGTGACGCGGACGGCGAGGACGACGAGGAATCCGAGTTCGACCGGACGCTCGAAGAGTGGTTCGACGGTCTCGCCGAGATCGAGCGACGGGCGACCGAACGCGAGATCGACACCGAGTACGACGCGATCGTCCTCGCGGAGGCCGGGCTGGAGCGGATCGGCCTGCGCCACCACGTCCCCCACAAGCGACTCCCGCCGACGGAGTTCGTGCCCGCGCCGGGCCAGGGCGCACTCGCGGTGACGGCCGAGAGCGGCGACCTCGCCGAGGACATCCGGTCGGTGCTCGACCACCCACACAGCCGGGTCGAGTCGACCGTCGAGCGCACAGTGCTGGAGACGCTCGGCGGCGGGTGTATCGCGCCCGTGGGGATCTACGCCACCCTGCAGGGGCCGGTCGTCCGGACGACGGTCAGGGTGCTCGACCGCGCGGGCGAGGAGGAGGTGCGCGCGAGCCGTGAACTCCCGGTCGAGCGCCACGCCGCGGCCGCCCACGCCTTCGCGACCGACCTCGCCGAGCGGGGTGGGGCCGACCTGATCGAGCAGGCGCGCCGCGACGCCGACGCGGAACCGGGCGGGACGAGAGAGGAACCCGACGCGGCCGGGGAGGGCGACGCGTGACCGGCACCGTCTCCCTCGTCGGCTCGGGCCCCGGCGACCCGGACCTGCTGACGGTGAAGGCGCGGCGCCTCCTCGACGAGGCCGACGTCGTCCTCCACGACAAGCTCCCGGGCCCGGAGATCATCGACCTGGTCCCCGAGGACCGCCGCGAGGACGTCGGAAAGCGCGCCGGCGGCGAGCGCACGCCACAGTCGGCCATCAACGAGCGCCTGGTCGAACTCGCCCGTGAGGGCAAGACAGTCGTTCGACTGAAAGGCGGCGACCCGTTCGTCTTCGGGCGCGGCGGCGAGGAAGCGGCGTATCTCGCCGACCACGGCGTCCCCTTCGAGGTCGTGCCGGGCGTCACCTCCGCGATCGGCGGCCCGGCCGTCGCCGGCATCCCGGTCACTCACCGCGACCACGCCTCGTCGGTCTCCTTCGTCACCGGCCACGAGGACCCCACGAAAGCGGAGTCGGCCGTCGACTGGGACGCGCTCGCGGCGACGGGCGGGACCATCGTCGTGTTGATGGGCGTCGGGAAGCTCCCCGACTACACCGCCGCGCTGCGTGAGGCCGGGCTGGCCCCCGGGACACCCGTCGCGCTGGTCGAACGCGCCACCTGGCCCGACCAGCGGGTCGCGACCGGGACGCTCGACACCATCGTCGAAGCGCGCGACGAAGTCGGCATCGAACCGCCAGCGGTCACTGTTATCGGCGACGTGGCTGGCGAGCGCGAGCGCGTCGTCGATTTCCTGCGGGGTTACGGCGTGGACGCGCCCGACGTGGACCCTGCGGACCCGGGGGAGGGTGGCGAGGAATGAGCGACGGTCCCGTCGGCGCGCCGGCACCCGGTTCGGACGAGCCGGAGCCGCGACTGCGCGTGGCGGTGTTCCGGCCCGACGACGACCGCCTGGCTGACGCCGCCGCGCTGCTCGAATCGCTGGGCGCAACGCCGGTCCCCGACCCGATGCTCGCGGTCGAGCCGACGGGTGAACGGCCCCGTGACGCCGACTACGTGGTGTTCACCAGCAAGACCGGGGTCGAGATCGTCGCCGGCGAACGCCCTCCGGATGGGGAGGACCGGCGCTGGGAGCCCGGCGACGCGACGGTCGTCGCTATCGGGGCCTCGACGGCCGACGCGCTCCGCGAGCACGGCTATGCGGTCGACATCGTCCCCGAGGAGTACTCCTCGGCGGGGCTGGTCGAGACGCTCTCGGACGAGGTGGCCGGCACGACCGTCGAACTCGCCCGGTCTGACCACGGCTCGGACGTCCTGATAGCGGGGCTCGAATCGGCCGGTGCGACCGTCCACGAGACGGTGCTCTACCGGCTGACTCGCCCCGAGGACGCGGGTGACTCCACCGAACTGGCCGCCGCGGGCGAGCTCGGTGCCGCGCTCTTTACGTCGTCGCTCACCGTCGAACACTTCCTCGACGCGGCGGCCGAACGGGGGATCCGCGCGGAAGCGGTCGCGGGGCTGAACGACGCGGTCGTCGGCGTCATCGGCGACCCCACCGCGGAAACCGCCCGAGACGCCGGTATCGACGTCGACGTCGTGCCCGAAACGGCCGACTTCGAGGCGCTGGCCTGCGAGGTCGTCGAGGCGGCCGCCCCCACGTATCACGAGTAGCGACCGCCGTCGCGACGCCGAATGTCTCGGCCGGAATGACCGTTCCGAGCGGACGTCTGTCTCCCACAGCGTGGGTTCTCAATAGCAGACAGTATCTCTCGGAGACACTACCCAGTCGTATTTCCGGTCCGGACGGCGAAATATCCCGGTATAGAGGTCTTAGCAAGAGCTTTTCGGAGTGGTTACACGGGTCGGTACGTATGCAACGTACACGACGGCGGTTTCTGACAGGCGCTGGCGCAGCGCTCGCAGCGGGTGTCGCAGGGTGCAGTGGGTCGAGCGACGGCGGATCGGACAGTGACGGGGGCGACGGCAGTAGCGGCGACGGCGGAAACAGCGGCGACGGAAGCGGTGACGGCAGCAGCGACGGCGGGTCCACGTCCTCGGGCGAGACCTACGAGGTCGGCTACGGCGACTACGAGACGACGGTCGACGCGGCGAACTTCCCGGACAAGCTGTTCGTCTACGCGGTCCAGACGGGCTGGTCGAACTGGGGTGCCCAGATGGAGGCGTTCGACGAGGAGTACGGCGTCCCGCTCAACGACGACCAGCGCTCCTCCGGTGAGGCGCTGACGGACCTGCGAAACAACGCCCAGGACCCGACCCACTCGGCGTACAACGGCGGCTACACGTTCGGCATCCTCGCGATGCAGGACGGCCTGACCCAGGCGTACAAGCCGGCCAACTGGGACAAGGTGCCCGAGAAGCTCAAGACCGACAACGGGCACATGACCGCCACGCGGCGGATGACGACGACGGTCACCTACCGGAAGGACCTCTACGAGGAGCAGGGCATCGACCCGCCCGAGACCTGGGAGGACCTCCGCACGGAGGAGATCGCGGCCAACACGCAGTTCCAGCCGCCCAACGCCGCGGTCGGACTGGCCGGTGCCCTCTCGATCAACAACGCCTACGGGGGGTCGCTCGACGACGTCCAGCCGGTCGTCGACTACTACAGCGAGATGAAAGGCATGGGCGCCGTCTTCGCCGGCAACGTCGAACAGAAGTTCACCAAGGGCGAGGTGTCGACGTTCGTCGAGTACGACTACACCGGCCTCGACCTGAAGTACAACGCCGACTCCATCGCCGAGGACAAGGTCGGCGTGAAGCTGCTGACGGGCCCCGACGGCGAGAAAGGGGCGTTCAACCAGCCCTACGGCTACGGCATGCTGGCGGGCGCGCCCAACCCCGGCGCCTGCAAACTGTTCATGGACTACGTCCTCTCGAAGGAGGGCCAGCGGCGCTTCCTCGACGCGTTCGTCCGGCCGATCCGCGCGCCGGAGCTGGACATGCCCGACCAGTTCCCCGACCAGGAGGCCTACTCGGCGGCGGAGTTCCAGGTCGACTACCAGCAACTCGTCGAGAACCAGGACAGTATCATCAGCGACATCGGGAACGGCGTCGGCCTGACCGGGTACTGAGATGTCGACCGCAGACGAGGCGCCACTGCTCGGTCGCCTCCGGGCGGGGACGATGGCTATCTTCGCGCCGACGACCGAGCACGACCGGAAACGCCGCCGGATCGCCCTGCTCGCGCTCCCGTTCGTCGCGCTGGCGGTCTTCGGCGCGGTCGTCCCGCTGGCGGTGATGTTTCGCATCTCGGTCGCCGAGGAGTACCTCCGCTCGGTGGGTGGGTTCCAGGTCGATGGGTGGGTGGCGCTACTCTCGTCGGTCCTCGCGTTCGTCCCCGTCGTCGGGTCGGCCGTCGACGTCGACCCCGTCTACGGCGAGGTGGTCTGGAACTCGCTGTGGTTCGGCGCTATCACGACGGTCGCCAGCGTCGCGCTGGGAGTCGTCATCGCCCACGCCCTAGAGAACTACGACCTCCCCGGCGAGGACCTGCTCGTGACGCTCATCTCCTTTCCGATCAGCCTCCCGGGGATCGTCGCCGCGTTCATGATGATCGTCTGGTTCGGCAAGACCGGCCTGCTCACCAACTTCTTCGTCTGGCTCGCCGGCGAGACGTCGCTGTTCCCGCAGCTCACCGCCAACGACGTCAAGCTGACCGGCCAGCCCTCGGGGACGACCATCGCCATCGTCGGCCTCTTCCTGGGCTATCTCTACTCGATGGTCCCGCGGGCGACCTTCCTGTTGCGTGGCACGTACGCCGAGGTCAACGGCGACGCCGAGGCGGCGGCCCGCGCGCTGGGCGCGACGCCCTGGCAGACGTTCCGGTACGTCACCCTGCCCCAGATCCGCCCGGGCGTCGTCGGCGCGGTCATCCTCACCTTCCGGACGGCGTTGGCCATCTTCGGGACCGTCCTCGTCCTCAAGGCCCTCTCCGTGGTGACGTTCCGGTTCGACCAGATCCTCAAGGTCGGCTACGACCTCCCGACGGCCTCCGCCCTCGCGGGTCTGTTCTTCTTCTTCACGCTCGGGTTCACCTTCCTGAGTCTGCGCTTTACCAGCGCGGAGGTGACCGGATGAGCGACGACGCCGAAACCAGCGCGGAGTCGACAGCCGCCCCCTCCGGCAGGACGGACCGGGATGCCGACACAGTCCCGGACGGCGGCCTCCCCGCGATGGGCGGGACGGTTCCGGAACGCGAGCCCGGCCAGCTCGGGCGACTGACGGCGCGACTCGGCCGCCCGCTCGTAATCGGCACCGTCCTCGTCACCGTCGTCTTCCTGATCCTGCCGGTGCTGGCGACGTTCGCGGCCTCCTTTGCCCACGACTGGACGGGCGTCCTCCCGACGTTCGTCCGGGACGGGGAACTGTTCACGCTGACCAACTGGCGACAGGCGCTGGGGCTCACCGAGACGGTCGGCGCACAGCGCGGGCTGGGCGGCACCTGGGAGGTGTTCGGGGTCCCGATCCCCGTCACCATCGGCTTCAGCATGGGGCTCGCGCTCGGTGGCGTCGTCGTCAACCTGCTCGTGGGCATCCCCATCGCCTACGCGGTGACGCGCTACGACTTCTACGGGCGGGGCTGGCTCAACACGTTCGCCGTCCTCCCCATCGTTCCGGGGATCATCCTCGGCGTCGCGTTCCTGAAGACCTACACGAATCTCCCCAGCGCGGTCGGGCTCATGATCGGCTACTCGCTGCTGAAGGCACCGTACATGGTGCTCGCGGTGCAGTCGTCGTTCGAGTCGATGGACCTGCGAGGGATAGAGGAGAGCGCCCGGTCGCTGGGAGCCTCGTGGCCGCGCACGTTCTTCACGGTGGTCCTCCCGAACGCGAAGACGGGCATCGTCTCGGGCGCTATCGTCTGCTGGACGCTCGCGGCCGCGGAGTTCAACTTCTCGTATATCGTCTACTCCAGCGGCCCGAAACCGTTCTCGCTCTTTCTCTTCGAGAACATCTCGAACAACCCGTTCCTGCGGGCGTCGGCGGCGATCTCGGTCTACTTCGCGATCGTCGTCGTCGTGACGGCGCTCCTGCAGTCGCTGGGACAGCGCGGCTTCGAACTCGGAGGTGTCCGCTGATGGCAGAACGCGTCAGACTCGACGGCATGACGAAAGTCTTCGACGACACGGTGGCGGTCGACGACGTGTCCGTGACCGTCGAACCCGGGGAGACGCTCGGGCTCGTCGGTCCGTCGGGGTGTGGCAAGACGACTACCCTGCGGACGGTCGCGGGGTTCGAGACGCCCACCGAGGGCGCAGTGCTGTTCGACGGCGAGGACGTCACCCACGTCCCGCCCGAGTCGCGCAACGTCGGCCTGGTCTTCCAGTCCTACGCCCTCTTCGACAACATGACCGTCCGGAAGAACGTCGAGTTCGGCCTGAAGATGCGCTCGCTCCCGAAAGACGAGCGCGCCGAGCGGGCGACGGACCTGCTCGAACTGCTCGACATCGGCGAGCTGGCCGACCGCGACCCGACGACGCTCTCGGGCGGCCAGCAACAGCGGGTCGGCCTCGCCCGGGCGCTCGCCATCGAACCGCGCGTCCTCCTGTTAGACGAACCGATGACGGGTCTCGACGCGAAACTCAAGCGCCGGCTGCAGCGGGAGATCGGCGGCCTGCTCGACGACCTGGACGTGACGGCGCTGTACGTCACCCACGACCAGTCCGAGGCGATGGTGATGTGTGACCGCATCGCCGTGATGAACGACGGCCGCATCGAACAGGTGGGGACGCCCGACGAGGTGTACGAGCGCCCCGCCAACGACTTCGTCGCGGACTTCGTGGGCACCTCCAATCGGCTGGCGGCGACCGCACGCGACGGCCGACTCGACTTCGGTCACGCCACCGCGTCCGCTCCCAACGGCCACGAGGGCGACGTGACCGTCGTCGTCCGGCCGGAAGCGTTCGAGGTCGGCGCCGGCCCGTTCAGCGCGACCGTCCGCGAGCGGTTCTACCTCGGCGAGCACGTCCAGACTATCGCCGAACTCCCCGACGGCGAGTCGGTCACACTGCGACTCGACCCGGCCGATGCGCCGTCGCCGGGCGAACAGGTCTCGCTCGCGCTCGATACCGACCGCGTACACGTGCTCCCCGAGTCGTGACCGCCGACGAGGAAGCCGCGACACACGCGGGCGACTCCGCCGGCGAGCGGGCTGGCGACGCCGGAACGCGTGAGGCGGAAGCAAACGCGCCGGGCCCCGTCCTCGCGCGACTCAACCGGCCACGGAGCGACCCGCCGGTGACCGTCGCAGTCGTCGCGGACCCGCACGTCGCGGTCGACGCCAGCGGCACCTGGAAAGTGGCCCACCGGACGCGCGACCGCCTCGCGACGGCCGTCGCGGCGGCGAACGAACACGCCGACGTCGCGGTCGTCGCCGGCGACCTCACGCGGGACGGTCATCCCCGGGAGTTCGACGCGGTCGACGCCGTCCTCGCGGATCTCGCGGTGCCGTGGTCGGCCATCCCCGGCAACCACGACGTCCCGAAGGCCTTCGACGACCACGAGACGCCGCCGGCCGAGGCGTTCTACGACCGCTACGACGCGCTCCCCCTCGAACGCGAGGCCGGCGACCTGACGCTCCTGTGTCTCGACACCGCGAGCGCCGGGGTCGAGGGCGGACACGGGAGCAGGGACGAGTCGGGGCTCCGTCACACCTGGGGCGGCCGCGTCGGCGAGACGCAACGCGGGTGGCTCGCGGAGCGCCTGCAGGAGACTGCAAACCCGGTCGTCGTCGGTCACCACCCGGTCGCCGCGCTCCCCGGATGCCCCCCGGGAACGCGCTGGCGGAACTTCCAGGTCGATGACGCCGATGCCGTCGCGACGCTCCTGGCCGACCGGGACGCGCCGCTGGTCGTCTCGGCCCACCAGCACGTCCCCGCGGTACTCGGCCACGACGCGCTGGTCGACCGGGCGACGACTGTCGAGGCGCTCGCGCCCGCCGTCTGCTCGTTCCCGCAGACGTCACTCCACGTCGAAGTCGACGCGCAGGGGACGACGCTGCGACTGGTGCCGCTGGCCGACCGAACGGGCGTCGCCGAGGCCCACGGACTTGCCCGGGACGGGAAACCGCTCGGGCGCACAGTGCTGGAACTGACCGAGCGACGGCTCGCGGCCCTGCGACCAGCCGACGAGGGCAAGGGGGCCGACGGGTGCAGCGGGGTCGACAACACGACCACGGACAGCACAGACCGTGTCGACGGCGCGGTCGGTCCCGACCCACCCCGCCACTGATTATCGCACCGCCGTAACGGACGGTATGGCGACGGAAGCGGGTTTCGAGCTGGGATTCCGGACGCTCGACAGCGAGGTACGCGACCGTCAGTTGCCGGTCGAGGGTGACCTCCCGGCGTGGCTGACGGGGTCGCTGGTGCGCAACGGGCCCGCGAAGTTCGAGGTCGACGGCGACCGCGTCGGTCACTGGTTCGACGGCCTCGCGATGCTCCACCGATTCGACTTCGACGGTACCGGTGGTGGTGACGAGATACGCTACACGAACCGCTTTCTCCGCTCGGAGACCTACCGCCGCGCGATCGAGGAGGGCGTCCTCGACGGGCAGTTCGCGACGGGCGACGGGGGGTACCTCCAGCGCGTCCGCCAGTTGCTGTTCGGCGATCCGACGGACAACTGCAACGTCCACGTCTGCCGCGTCGCCGACGAACTGGTCGCGATGACGGAAGTCCCGCGCTATCTCTCAGTGGATCCGCACACCCTCGACACCCGCGGCGAGTTCCACTTTTCCGACGACCTCGGCGGGCACATCAACTGCGCGCACGTCATTCCCGACCCCCATCGGGGCGAGACGGTCGGCCTGCTGACGACGTTCGGCCGCCCGAGCGAGTACGAACTCTACCGGTTGCCCGACGAGTCGACGAGTCGCGAACGGATCGGCTCCGTCGAGGCCGACGCACCCGCCTATCTCCACAGTTTCGCGCTCACCGAGCGCTACGTCGTCCTCACGGAGCACCCGTTCGTCACGACTCCCGCCTCCTTTCTCCTGCCCGGCGGCGAGGGGTTCGTCGACCACTACGACTGGGAACCCGAGCGCGGGACGGCCTTTCACGTCCTCGACCGTGCGACCGGCGAGCGCGTCGCGACCGCCGAGACTGAGGCCTTCTTCGTCTTCCACGGCGTCAACGCGTTCGACCGGCCTGCGGGCGGATCGGACAGGAACGGATCAGCCAGAGACCCCGACGAAGTCGTCGTCGACCTGGTAACGTACCCGGACGCGGACGTCGTCGGCGGACTCTACCTGACGGACGCCGCCGACTGGTTCGAATCGGGCGCCGACGGCCACCTCCAGCGGTTCGCGGTGGGGCTGGACGACGGCGACGTGACGAGCGAGTCGCTGTATCGGGGCTGTGAACTCCCGCGGGTCGCCCGCGAGGACCGGACCCGGGAGTACCGCTACGCCTACGCACAGGGCGCGGCCGACCCCGACGGCAACCACGTCGTCAAGGTCGACGTCGAGACGGGCGAGAGCTGGCGGTGGGAGGAATCGGGCTCGTTCGCCGAGGAACCGGTCTTCGTCCGGGCGCCCGACGCCGAGCGGCCCAGTGACCGGGGCGTCGTGCTGGTGACGGTCCTGAACACGACCGGGGAGCGGACCGACCTGCTCGTCCTCGACGGCGAGACACTCGACGAGCGTGCGCGGGCGCCGCTCCCACACCCAGTCCCGTTCGGCTTCCACGGGCGGTACTTTCCCGAGTGGTGACCGACGGCGTGACACCGGCGACCTGTACCCGACGGAACCCGCGGGATTTACGGGGGCACCCCGACAGTTCGGTGACATGCGACGCGCAGTGCGCCAGTTCGTGACCGACTCGCGGGCGGCGGTCGGCGGGGGCAACGTCGTCCCCCCAGCTCTCCGGCGCCCGGGAGTCGTTCTCCTCGGGCTGGGGGTGGTAGCGCTGGTCTCGTCGGTCGTCCCGGTACTGGGCGAACACTGTCAGTGTCTGCTCGAGGGCGAACAGATGACCTTCGCGGTCGGGAGCGCCGCGGTCGTCTTCTCGCGGACGCTCGCGCTCCTCGTCGTCGCCATGCTCGCCCTGCCGTTTCTCGTCTGTCTCGCCGTGACGGTCCTGACCGGGCTCATCGCGGCCGGGGCCGGACCGCTGGCGACCCTGGCCGGCCGGGGGCTGTCCCGTTCGCGACCCGCCGACCTGTCGCGTCCGTCGGTCTCCGTGCGAGACACCGTCGGGTTCGTCCGTCGGCAGGGCCGGTCGCTCGTGCGGACGTATCCGCTGGTCGCGGTCGGCTTCCTCCCGCAGTTCGTCGCGACGCTCGTCTCCGGTGCCGTCCTGTCCGTGGCGGCCCTGTCGGGGTCCGAGTTCGCGAACGGAGCCATCGCGTTGACGCCCGCGGGCCACGTCGTGGTGTCGGTGCCCGGCGTTCCCGCAGTGACGGCGCTCACACACGGCGTCGGCGCGGTCTGTACGCTCGCCAGCGGCGTCCTCTGGGTCCGCGCGGTCGGTCGCGGCCGGGAGATTTCAGTCCGTCTCGCGACTGTCGGCGTCGCGCCGGTGGTCCTCCTGCTCGTCTACCTCTCCGACCTGGCCGGACACGTCCCGTTCTGAGCGACCGCGACGGTGACGCGCACCGTGGTGACGCGACAGTGGTGACGTTCAGACCAGTTCGCCCAGCGCGTAGACGGTGTTGTGACCGGTGATCTCGACGTCGACCGCGTCACCCAGTTCGACGCCCGCCGTCTCCGCACCGGGGATCGCGACCTTCCGGTGAGTGCGGTCGTAGCCCACCATCGAGTCGTCCGTCCCATCCTCGCCGACCAGCACCGACCGTTCCTCGCCGACCATCGACTCGTAGGTCTCGCCCACCACGTCCATCTTCACGTCGGTCATCGCCTTCGAGCGCTCTTTTTTCAGCGTCCCACCGAGCCCGTTCATGTCGGCGGCGTCCGTTCCCGGACGCTTCGAGAAGCGCGTGATGTTGACTCGCTCCGGGCGGACCTCCCGGAGGAGGTCGAGCGAGTCCTCGAAATCGGCGTCTGTCTCGGTCGGGAAGCCGACGATGAAGTCCGTCGCGAGTGTCCAGTCGTCGAGGTGGCGGTCGAACGCCGCAACCACCTCTCGAAATTCGGCCACCCGGTGCTGGCGGCGCATCTCACCGAGCACGTCGTCGCTGCCCGACTGGACGGGCGCGTGCAGGAAGTCGTAGAGCTTCTCGTTGTCGGCGAACACCCGCGCGAGTTCCTCGCGGACGCCGTGGACACCTTTCGGGTTGGCCATGCCCACGCGCACACGGAAGTCCCCCTCGATGGCACAGATCTCCTCAAGGAGCTCGGGCAGGAGACTCCGGTTTGCGCGGTCGTAGCCGTAGACGCCGGTGTCCTGGCCGGTGATCCGCAACTCGCGAGCGCCAGCGTGGATCAGCGCGCGGGCCTTCTCGACGTTGTCCTCGATGGGCGGGGAGTCGATCTTCCCCGTCGCACGCTTGGTGATACAGTACGAGCAATCGGAGGTACAGCCGCGGGCGATGGGGAGGATGCCGACGACGCCATCCAGAACGGGTTCGGCGTCGGCGGTGGGCGTCGGACACTCCCCGTTGCGGACGTACTCCGGCACGTCGTCCCAGTGGAGGACCTCGGCGTCGACACCCGCCTCGGCGAAGGCTTCGCCCTGAGCGAGCGCCATACAGCCCGTGACGACGAGGTCGGCAGGCGTCTCGGCGTCGAGTTCGGCCGCCCGCCGGAGCATGTTGTGTTCGGTCTTCTCGACGACGGTGCAGGTGTTGAGGATGGCCACGTCGGCAGCCTCGGGCCCGTCGACGGGGTGGTGACCGCCGGCCCGGAGCGACCGCTCGATGGCGGCGCTCTCGCCGCGATTCGCCGTACAGCCGTAGGTCTCGATGTGGTACCGGGCCACGCTCTCGCTCGCGCTTGCCGCCGGGTGGGGAAAAGCGTTACTCGCTACTCCCGCTGGTCGAGGAACTCGCGGGCGATGACGTCGCCGCTGGAGGCACCGATCCGTTCTGCGCCGGCCTCGAACATGGCCACGGCGTCGGCCCACGAACCGACCCCGCCCGACGCCTTGACGGGGAGATACTCGCTCATGACCTCGACGTCTTCGACGGTCGCGCCGCCCTCGGAGAAGCCGGTGGCGGTCTTGAGGAAGTCCGCGTCGGCCGCCGCGACACACTCGGAGGCCCGACGGAGTTCGTCCGCCGAGAGGAGCGGTGCCTCGACGATGACCTTCACGGGGACCGGGACGGCGGCGACGACTTCGGCGAGTTCCGACTCGACGGCGTCGTCCTCGCCCGCTTTCAGGCGGCCGACGTTCAGCACGACGTCTATCTCGTCGGCGCCGGCCTCCCAGGCACCCGCGGCCTCGTGGCACTTCGTGTCGGTCGCGTGCTGGCCGTGCGGGAAGCCGACGACCGTCACCAGGTCGACCGTCGGCGCGTAGCTGTCGGCCAGTTCGAGATAACAGGGCGGGATGCAGGCGCGCATGCCGTACTCGATGGCGTCGTCGAGCACCGCGATCACGTCGTCGGGCGTCGTCTCCGGCCCGAGGACGGTGTGTTCGATCCGCTCGGTGACGGCCCCCGGGTCCCCCTCGGTGTCGGGATCCATGTGTCGGCGGACGCGCCGGGAACACAAAAAACGCCGCCAGTCGCTGCCCCGGTGTCGGTGCCAGTCGCTGCCCCGGTGTCGGTGCCACGGGCTGGCAGCAGGGCGTGACCGGAACGCTTTCGACGCTCCGGGCGCCCGCACGTGACATGCAGGTGTTGCCGAGCGGCCTCGTCGTCCCGCCGCTGCCCTACGCGGTGGCGCTTCTCGTCGCCACTGCCGTGCTCGTCGTCGCCCTCGTCCGGTTCGGGCCCGGCGTGACCGGCCGCCACGTCGGTGCGCTGGTCCCGTGGATGGCCGCCGGCGGCGCGCTCCACGCGCTCTCCCAGTTCGACGCCGCCCACGCGGCCGCCCGGTTCGACGCTCTTCCCGACGTCCTCGAACCGGTCGCCACAGCACCCGCGGTGTACGTCACTACCTTCGTCGCCGCCGCCGGCGTCTGGGTCGTCGCCCTCGCGAGCGTCGATGGCCTCGCTCCCCTGACCGGGGGCGGCGTCACGTCCCCCGCTGCCGACGAACGCGCCGTCCTCGCTCTCGGTGGCGTCGGCGCGCTGGCGCTGGTCGGCCTCCTCGTCAGGGGGATCACGCTGGTCGACGGGGGCCTCGACACGACCGCAGTCACGTGGCCGGCCGTCGGCGTCCTCGGTGCGCTCCTCCTCACTGCCGTGGTCGCACTCCTCCTCCGGGCGTACCGGCCCGCCGTCGTCGGCTATCGCGGGACGCTCGTCGCGCTGTTCGCCCACGCGCTCGACGGCGTCTCGACGGCCATCGGCGTCGACGTCCTCGGGACCGGCGAACGCACACCCATCCCCCGGATGATCATGGACTTCGCCGGGACGCTCCCGACGGCCCCCTACCTCGGCCGGGGCTGGCTGTTCGTGCTCGCGAAACTCCTCGTCGCCGGCGGCATCGTCCTCCTGCTGGCGGACTACGTCGAGGAAGACCCCACCGAGGGAAACCTCCTGCTCGCGTTCGTCGCCGCCGTCGGACTGGGCCCCGCCGCCAACAACCTCACGCTCTTTCTCCTGAACGGCGCCGTGTGAGGTGACACCCGCCTCGACGACCGCCGTGGCGTACAGACCGATAGAAGCGGGGAGTGCTCAGTCGAGCAGACCGAGTACTTGCGTGACGTAGGGGCTATTGTCCCAGCTCCGGTGGGGACTGATCGTCCGGATCAGTGTTCGCGCTTCGTCGGCCGTCATGTGACCGTCGCGAGCGTAGTCACAGAGCATGCGGGGCGTCGGAACGATCCGTGGCCCAGTCAGTGTCGCGTGGACGAGCGCGAAGTTGTTCCCGCCGAACTCGTCCGTCAGAAACCCGTCGACTTCGAGCGCGTTCGTCAGAACGATCCCGTCCGTTTCGCCGTCGTCGAGCCCGAACGTCGGACGCGATTCGGGTGTCTCTTCGCGCTGATACGGGTCCTCGACGTCGTAGTGGGACCGTGCAGCGAGGACGTTGTTCGCGGCCGCTGCGTGGATGTCACTGTACTGTGCTATCTCCTGTAGTTCCGTGACAACTGACGGTGGGACCGAAACCTCACAGGCAGTGAGCAGGTACTGGAGTGGGTCCGGTTCGGTCCCCGTGTCGTAGCTCCCGTCGGCACCGGGAACGGCGAGACTCACGAGCGCGCTCGTGTCCGCGACGACCGTCCGCAGGCGTGGCCGGCCACTCATCCGTCGTCTGCCGACTCGTCGGCCGCGTCGGGCACCACAGAACGGCGGTCGCCGTCGTAGATGTCCGTCTGGTCGGGTGCAGCGAGGTCGTACGGTTCCCCGTCGAGGTCGGCCTTGAGGAGCCGCAACCGCTGGGCGGTTTCGGGGTCGACGAGCCGTTCGACTGTCTCGAAGTCGAGGTCGTCGTCGTAGTAGCGCCGGGCGACCAGCTCCTGAAACTGCTCGTCGCCGGCGGTTTCCTCGATGTATTCGCGGATCGCTTCGACGAGGAGGTCCGTTCGATCCTTGCCGAACAGGTCCGCGATCGCGTCGAGTCGCTCGACCAGGGACTCCGGCGACTGGAAGTGAACCCGCCTGGGGTCGTCACTCGCGCTCATGTCATGTGCATGTTTTGCACACGGTTGGATAAGGGCTTCGGCCCGATGCACACGTTCTGCACATCACTATGTCGACAGAAGCGACGATCGCGGTGACTCTGACGGGTAGCTACGGCGAGTCCATCTCGATATCGGCCATCAGACTCCCGACGAGTCCCATGCGGTCGACGGCGCGTCTCGCGTCTTCGGCGTGTTCGGCCTTCGCTTCGGGGAGGGTGCCCGCCAGGTCGTCGAGTGTTTCGACCAGTGCCTGTTTTTCGGCGTCGAGTTCCGCCGCGTTGACCGCGACACCGAGCGTCTCGAAGCCGTCGACCGCGGCCGTCCGGACTCTGCCGTCGTCGTCTTCGAGCGCTTCGAGCAGGAACTCGACGAGACGGGTCCGGTTCTCGGTGAGGTCGTCGGTCGTGTACCCGTCGACGCGCTCTCCTTCGGTGGCGGAGATCTGGATCTCGAGCATCGGGTAGGCGTCACGCAGGAATCGAACGACCGACTGCCGGACGTAGCCGTCGTCACTCTCGTAGACGGGATAACACGCCTCGAACAGCGCCGGGTAGCGCCCGACCAGTTCGGCCGTGTCGACTCGTTCGATCTCGTCGATCGCCTCGTTCACGCGGTCGGTGTCGCCGGAAGCGAGGGCCTCGGCGAACGACTCCGGGCTTCGGTCCATACGGATGCTACAGGCGTCTGTCTGGTGTCACTTGCGGTGGCCGGGCCTGGGTTTCGGGACTCGCCACAGCCGTCCCGAGGACGCCATCGTCGACACCAGCGGTCAGTCATCGCGCTGGAAGCTTCCACGCCTGTTCGATGTCCACGAGTTCGTCCGGGTCCGGGAGTGTATTCGCGGGCCGTTCGACGATGTCCATGATCTCGGCTGCCCTGAACACCCGGTTCTGTTCGTTGCCGGTTATCTCCTCGACGACGCCGTCCGCTTCGAGTTCGTCGACGGCGCTGTTCGCGGTCTGATAGACGACGCCGATCCGCTCGCTCGCCTCCCGAACCGTGAAGTACGGGTCTTCGAACAGCGCGAGCGATAGCCGGCGGACGGACTTCGCCGCGTCGGCGTACCGTCGCTCGTACTCCGTCCGCCTGTCGACGAGTAGCCTCGCGCGGACGAACGCCTCTTCGGCTTGCTCGCGGATACCGCGCAGGAAAAACTGGAGCCACTCGTCCCACGCCCCCTCTTCGCTCACCGCCAGTAACCGGTCGGCGTACTCGGTCCAATGGCGTTCGATGTACGAACTCAGAGAGAGCATCGGGTAGTGGAGCAGGCCGCTCGCGACGAGCATGAGGACGACGAGTAGTCGACCGACTCGACCGTTGCCGTCTTTGAACGGGTGGATCGTCTCGAACTGGTAGTGCGCGACCGCAACGTCGACCAGGGCCGGCCAGTCTGAACCCTGCTGGACGAACCGTTCCAGGTCGCCCATCAACCGCTCGACTCCATCCGGTTTCGGCGGGACGAACCGGATTCGCTTCCCTACTCCTCGGGGACTCTCTTCTTCGATGACGGCGTATCCCGGACGGTACTCCCCCGGGAGCGAATCGTCGTCCCTGGTTCGACCGTCGACGAGTAACTGCTCGTGGAGCGACCTGACGAGTTCCGCCGTGATGCTCTCCCGTTCGATACCTGCAGTCTGGAGAAACGAGACGGCGTCGTCGAGCGCTCTGATGTAGTTCCGCGCCTCTCTGACGTCGGCCTCGTGGTCGCTCTCGACCGCCTCTCGGATCCCGAACTCGCCGACGTCGTAGCGATAGATGTCGGAGACCGTGACGGCCGTCCCCTCGACCTGGGAGGACTGTTCGGCCTCCTTGTAGACGAACGAACTGAACACGGCACCGGGATTGTCGATCTCGCTTCCGAGCCCTTCGAGTCGCCCGAGCGCCCACATCGCCCTCGATACCTCGTCGACGACCTCGTCGGAGAGTTCCAGCGCCGGTGGCAGTTTGTCCGGAAAGTACGCCTTCGGGAGTCGTTCGTCGGCCCGCAACGGCATGTACTGACCGGGTGCCTCTGGGGGGAGATCGTATCCGTCTCTCATTACCGGGTGTTACACAGCAGTTCATTTAGAATCTTTGCAGAAAAATAAAATTGAGGCACGATAGAGCACAGTCAATACCACTATAACACTCAGAACTGAACTCAGGTGGGTGGTGGTCTCTCGGTCTCGCAGTCCAGCTCGAAGCGGAGTAAACACCCTTTTTACCGGGACGGGACTACTTCTGCACGGTGGCGATGACGAACAGTTACCCCCACGGAGCTCCTTGTGAAGATAAGTCTATCTGAGCCACCACTCTCATAGAACCACAGAGAGGGCCTGCAAATAGAATTTATCACGCCACGAGTCGTAATCTATGTAGATATTCTTCAATTTTACTTTCACTCCGGATGGCTGAGATATTTACGCCAACCTGCCTCAGTTCGGATATGGCGGATTCAGTCGTCACGCGCACCTACAAGGCGCGGATTCGCAACCAACAGCAAGTATGTGGCGACCTGAATTCGCTGGGGTTCGCCGCGAGTAAGCTCTGGAACGTCGGACGGTGGACGATCCAGCGTGTCTGGGATGCGATCGGACTGATTCCCGACGCGACCGACCTGTGTGCATACCTCAAGCATCACGATCGCTATGTGGACTTGCATTCGCAGTCCAGTCAGCGAGTTCTCCAGGAACTCACTGAAGCGTTTCGTGGATGGTATGGAGACGATAGCACCGAAGCGAACCCACCGGGATATCGTAAATCTGGTGACGAGCATCCCCGTTCGACGGTCACCTTCAAACAGAAGGGTTTCAAAGTCGACGCGAAGCACGGCTACGTACGCCTCTCGAAAGGTCGTGCCCTCAAAACCCACCGTGGAGACTTCATCCTGTGTTCTTACGAGACGCGCCCGGACGCAGACCTCGGAACGGTAGAGAGCGTCCAACAAGTCCGGGCAGTCTGGACGGGTGACGTCTGGGAGTTGCACTTCGTCTGTCGGGTGGCCAACGAACGGACTAACCCGCCAGGTGAGCACTCGGCCGGAGTTGACCTGGGTATTTGTAACACAGCAGCGGTTTCATTCGGTGACGAGACGCTGTTGTACCCGGGTAACGCCCTGAAAGAAGACCGACACTACTTCCGACAGGTCGAATACGATACCGAGGGAGAAGACGGTCTATCAGCACGAGCCGAGTGGGCGCGGATGAAAAAAGCCCGCAGGCAGCGCCATTTCCTGCATACACTCTCGAAAGATGTCATCGAACAGTGTGCAGAGCGCGGTGTCGAAACACTGGCCGTGGGCCATCCCAAACACGTCCGGGCGGATGGTGACTGGGGACGCCACGGGAACAAGCGATTGCACGACTGGGCGTTCGAGACGCTCATCGGCTATCTCGAATATAAGGCCGAAGAGTACGGCATCAACGTGGAACGTGTCGACGAGGCTGGGTTGAAAACCTCGAAGACGTGTTGTAGATGCGACACAGTAGCGGCTTCACACCGCGCCGAGCGCGGATTGTACGTGTGTGAAGAATGTGGGTTGGTGGCGAACGCGGACCTGAACGCGGCCGAGAACATGCGAACGACGGTAACTCCGAGTCCCACCGAGGATAGGAGTAACGGCTGTTTGGCACAGCCAGCAGTCCGACTGTTCGACAAGCAGACGGGGCAAGTCGCTCCTCGAGAACAGGTGGCCTGCAAACCTTAATATCCCAACACCTGGGAACCTTCGTCTTTCAGGCGGAGAGGATGCCAACCCCTCTGAGCCCTTTGTGACGAGACTCTCTCCCGAGCCACCGTCTGACGACCGCGAGCGACACGACCGCCGAAACTGCAGCCGTCGAAACTCCGATTCTCGACTGCGCTCTCAGAAGGGCGCGGTCGAATCCGGTCCGTCCTCGTCAGCGGCGTCGCCGGTCGCGCTCTCCAGCGGGCCGTCCCAGCCTTCGAGGCCACTGGCGAGGCTCTCGACGGGGCCGTCGACGCCCTGGTACGACCCGACGAGCCGGGCGGCCTGGACGCTGGCCTGACCGTGCGGACAGACCGTCACGACGCGGTCCGCGCCGTCGAGTTCCTCGACGCGACCGGTGAGTTCCGGCGCCGGGATGTTCTCACTCCCCGGAATGTGCCGGCGGGCGAACGCGTCCGGGTTCCGGATGTCGACGATCCGGAGGTCGCCGTCGTCCTCGTCCAGCAGCGACTGCAGTTCCTCGGTGGAGATCTCGCCGTCCATCGCCAGTCCCTGGGCGTCGAGAACTGAAATCTCCGTCGGAACTCGGACCTGATTCGCGTATCGGAGTGTGTCATTGCACGTTCACACAGATGTGTGAAGTTACCGCTCGCTTCGCTCGCGGTAAGGGGGGTGTGCCGGCCACGTTCGGCCCGCGAGCAGGCTCGCGGCCCTCGTAGTCGGCTGGTTAAAT